>ENA-OXYD01000074-OXYD01000074.1-human-gut-metagenome-genome-assembly--contig:-NODE-74-length-21087-cov-21.807912_pt1 | contig 21087 bp, 17 predicted proteins | sample MGYA00244942_ERZ652756 | MGnify/ENA primary metagenome ERZ652756 (study PRJEB26926, sample SAMN06164492) | human gut metagenome | biome: ENVO:00009003; feature: ENVO:2100002; material: ENVO:00002003...
ATTCGTCGGCAGCGTCAGATGTGTATAAGAGACAGATTTGTGATAATAAAGAATAGTATATAGCATGAGTGAATACAGAGCATACATGCAAAATACAAAACTACATAATGGGACAAAACGAAAGAAACGCCGACACAGATTCCTTTTTGGAGTGCTGCTGTCGGCGCTTCTTATTACAGGCGCTTTATATGGCAGAGAGTATGACATATCGCAGCTGAAAAATATAGAGGTGATGGAGACACTTAGCAGTGCTGTGAGTCAGTTCGGGGACAGAAAGCTGCCTGTATATTCGGTTCAGACAACAGAAAAAAAGATAGCCCTTTCATTTGACTGTGCCTGGGGAGCAGAGGATTTTGACAGTATGATGGAGACACTTGACAAGCACAACGTAAAGGCTACATTTTTTATGACAGGAGGGTTTGTGAGTGATAATCCTGAATGTGTAAAGACGCTGGTTGAAAAAGGGCATGAGCCCGGAAATCACAGTGAGCACCACTATGATATGGCAACAATCACTGCAGGCGAGATGAAGACAGAGATAATGGATGTGCACAAAAAGGTCAAGGAGCTGACCGGAAAGGATATGAAGGTATTCAGACCGCCATACGGCTCGTACAACAATGAACTGATTGACACAGTGTATGGCTGTGACTATTATCCAATCCAGTGGGATGTGGATTCACTCGACTGGAAAAACTATGGTATGCAAAACATTATAGATACAGTGTGCAATCACAAAAGCCTGGATTGTGGCTCGATAATACTCTGCCATCTAGGCGCAAAATACACCTCGCAGGCACTCGATGAGATGCTCACGAAGCTGCAGGACATGGGTTATGAGATAGTTCCGGTATCAAAGCTGATCATGACAGAAGGCTATCATATGGATGCAAACGGTATGCAGATCAAGGACTGAGCAATTTCATAAATCAATATTTAAGTCAATATTTAGTCAATATTTTAGCCCTGTACGATATTGTTATTTACAGACAAGTGTGTTAAACTAAAACTATATTTTAAAGAAGCTGTGAGACAGCTATGGGGGTAAATTATATGACAGATACAGGTTTTTTAGTAGCATTCTTTATAGTTATTTTTTTAGTTATCATCTTTGCGCTGGTCGCTGTAATCGGAGCCGTTACAAGTGCTGTTGCAGGTATCAATGATGATGAGGATGAGACAGAGGAAGAGGGCATCTGAAGCTAAAATCAATAAAAGATATTAAAAGATATTTAAAGACATCGAATTATATTGATCGTATAATTGGGTGTCTTTTTATTGTCAAAATCTCTTAAAAAAGTATAAACCAATTGAGTTGCAATCCGCAACATTGTATAATAAAAGTATAACAGCGAATTAAATTTATTGTGAAAATCGCAGTAATCACATTGTCTATTAAACTAATGCAGGACATTATCAAAGAAAAGAAAAAGGAGGGGTCAGATGATATCAAGATATAGTGTAAAAAAGCCTTTTACTGTACTTGTAGGAGTACTGCTGGTAATAGTACTCGGTGTTGTATCGCTCGGCAGGATGACGACAGATCTGCTGCCGGATATGAGCTTTCAGTATGCACTTATCGTGACAACAGATATGGGAGCAAGTCCACAGGAGGTGGAGAGCGATGTCACCGCGCCGCTTGAAGCAGCTATGGCAACTACGTCCAATATCAAAAACGTAAGCTCAATGTCATATAACAGCTATTCGCTGGTGACATGCGAGTATGAGCAGAATGCCAACATGGATTCTGTAGTGATAGAGATGCAGCAGAAAATAGATCAGGTCAAGGCTGGCTGGAAGGATGGAGTGGGTACTCCGACCATTATGAAGATAAATCCGGACATGCTTCCAATCATGATGACTGCTGTGGATATGGATGGGAAAAGCAAGTCGGAAATCACAGACTTTGTGGAAAACACACTTAAGCCTGCAATTGAGAGTACAGAGGGAGTCGCATCAGTGACTGCGACAGGTGAGCTCACCGAGCAGATACAGGTCACGACGAATCAGGCCAAGATAGATGCGCTCAATGAGAAAATAAATAATGCCGTTTCAAAGAAATTTGACGATGCAAAAAGTCAGATGGATGATGCAAGCGCAAAGATAGAGAGCGGACAAAACGCAATCACATCGGCATCGGATCAGATGAGCGCGGGAGTGGATACGCTAAAGGCGCAAAAGGCAAAGCTTGCGGAGCAGAAGACTCAGCTAGAGAGTACTCTTGCAAGCTTAAATGAGCAGAAGAGCCAGCTTGAAACAATTCAGTCAGCTCTTTCAGACTTCATGAATAGTGATACATATACAAAGACAATTCCGTCACTCAAAGAGGGCGCAAATGCACCGGGTGAAGCGGGCACGGCACTTAAAGCACAGCTTGAGCAGGTTAATAAGCAGATTGCAACACAGTTTTCAGGTCTCTCGGCGCTTGGAATCAAGGTAAACACAGCAGATGATCTGCCTGCGGCAGCGTCAGCGATAGCACAGACTCTCATTCAGGTGAATACAGGTATAGAGCAGTGCAGGAGTGGGCTTGACCAGATAGCACAAGGAGAGACAGCACTTTTAGATGCCTATGATAATCTAAACAGTCAGGCAGCTATAAGCTCGATAAGCATAGGACAGCAGTCAGCACAGCTTGCAACAGCAGCGGCATCTCTTGACAGTTCAAAGAAGGAGCTTGAAAAGAGTAAGGATGATGCACTTGACAAGTCAAACTTAAATGCAGTTTTAACAATTGACTCGCTCTCGCAGTTGCTCGTCGCTCAGAATTTTGATATGCCTGCAGGCTATGTAAATGATTCAAATGGCACGCAGTACATAGTACAGGTGGGAGATGAGATAAAATCAATTGATGATTTAACAAATCTGGTACTTATGGATATGAAGCTTGATGGAATAGCTCCTATTCATGTCGGTGATGTGGCAGATGTTGAGATGACTGACAACTCGGATGAGACATATGCGATAGTCAACGGTAATCCCGGAATAATGCTCTCCATGGAGAAGCAGACCGGCTACTCTACAGGAGACGTCACAGACCGTCTTTTAGACAAGCTTGATTTGCTGGAAAAGGAAAATGACGGATTACACACCACAGTGCTTATGAATCAGGGCGTATACATCGACATGGTAGTAAAGAGTGTTATGGAAAATATGATAGTGGGAGCAATACTTGCCATTTTCGTATTGCTTTTGTTCTTAAAGGATATAAAGCCAACACTTGTTATCGCAGCATCTATACCACTATCGGTTATTGTGGCAGTGGTGCTTATGTATTTTACGGATATCACCTTAAATATCATTTCAATGTCGGGACTTGTGCTTGGAATAGGAATGCTGGTGGATAATTCAATAGTAGTAATCGAGAATATCTACAGATTAAGGGGAGAGGGATATTCGGTAAAGAAGGCAGCTGTTGAGGGTGCAAATCAGGTGGCAGGAGCCATTTTTGCCTCTACACTTACCACGGTAAGTGTGTACGCGCCAATCATTTTTACTGATGGAATCACGAGACAGCTCTTTGTAGACCTGGCACTTACGGTAGCGTTTACTCTTATGGCATCTCTTGTAGTGGCACTCACGTTTGTACCGGCAATTGCTTCAGGTATGCTCAAAAAGACGAAGGATATAAAGCATCCATGGTTTGACCGTTTTAAGGACTGGTATGGAAATGTGCTCGGCACATGTCTTAGATTTAAGCCGGTGGTATTTATTGCGGCAGTAGTGCTTTTAGTCGGCAGTGGCGCACTTTGCATGTCAAGGGGAATGACATTTATGGATATGGACATGGAGTCAAATCAGATTTCACTTACCATAGAGGCAAAGGATGACGAAAAGCTTGACTTCAAGCAGCTTACAGAGCTGTCTGATAAGGTCATGGACAAAATATCTGATATAAAGGGCATAGACACAATAGGAGCTACAGCAGGCGGCAGCTCGACCATGAACCTGATGAGCTCAGGAAGCGACAGCGTGAGCATGTATATATTGCTTGATGAGAAGTCGGATGTTTCATCGGATAAGGTAATAGATGAAATTGAAAAACGCACAAAGAATCTGGACTGCAAGGTAACAGCATCTTCGCAGGCTATGGACTCATCAGAGTTTTTCGGAAGTGGTCTCTCTGTCAGGATTAAGGGTAATGATATAGACAAGCTGCAGAAGCTTGCAGGTGATGTGGCAGATATCCTTAAGGACACAAATGGAGTGACAGATATAGATGACGGTCTTGGAGATACAATCAATGAGCTTAAGATAACTGTGGATAAGGAAAAAGCAGCAAAGTATGGCTATACGGTGGCTCAGGTATACCAGCTCGTATCCGGTGAGATATCATCTCAAAAGAGCGCAACAACCATTACGACCGACATAAAGGACTATGAGGTATACTTACAATCCGCAGAGCAGTCTGATGTGACTGTGGACGACATCAAAAACCTTACATTTACCTATAAGGATAATGATGGCAGTGAAAAGGAGATTCCGCTCAGTGATATCTGCACTATTTCACAGGAACAGACCCTGAGTACCATTCATCGAGATGCTCAGACCAGATATATTACAGTATCAGGTGCGGTTGATGAAAACCATAATGTAACATTACTAAGCAATAAAATTAAATCGAAAATTGATAAACTTAGCATTCCTGATGGCTATTCAATAGACATGGAGGGCGAGGATGAGACAATAAATGAGTCAATGAGTCAGCTTGGACTTATGCTTGTGCTTGCAGTGATATTTATCTATCTTATCATGGTGGCGCAGTTCCAGTCATTGCTTTCACCGTTTATTATCATGTTCTGTATACCTCTTGCGTTTACAGGAGGCTTTATAGCTCTTTTCATCACGGGAAATGAGCTCGGAATCATATCAATGCTTGGCTTTATCATGCTGGCAGGTCTCATTGTAAATAATGGAATCGTGCTCATTGATTACATCAATCAGGCTAGGAGAGAGGGCATGAGCAAGCATGAGGCAATCATAGACGCAGGCCGTACAAGGCTTCGTCCAATACTGATGACAGCGATGACCACCATACTTGCAATGTTTACATCAGCGATAGGTATCGGAGATGGCTCAGATATGATAAAGCCGATGGCAATCGCAATAATAGGAGGTCTCGTATACGGAACCATCCTTACGCTTATAGTAATTCCATGTATCTATGATGCGTTCAACAGAGAGAAGAGCATGGTAGAGGAAGAGCTGTAGCAGGATAGAAGGAAAAAAGCTGGAAATATAGAGAGTTGGAGGATTTTTACATGGCAAAGTATATTATGGCATTAGATGCGGGCACGACCAGCAACAGATGTATACTTTTCAATGAGAAGGGCGAGATGTGCAGTGTGGCACAGAAGGAATTTACGCAGTTTTTTCCAAAGCCGGGCTGGGTGGAGCATGATGCAGAGGAAATCTGGGCCACACAGCTTGAGGTGGCAAAGGAGGCAATGGCCAATATCCAGGCTACGGCAGCCGACATATGTGCGATAGGCATTACTAACCAGAGAGAGACTACAATTGTATGGGACAAAAATACAGGTGAGCCGGTTTATCACGCGATAGTATGGCAGTGCAGACGCACGGCAGAGTATGCGGATTCACTGAAGGAAAAGGGGCTTACCGGGACCTTCAGAAAAAAGACAGGGCTTGTGATAGATGCTTATTTTTCGGCAACTAAGCTCAAGTGGCTCCTTGACAATGTGCCGGGAGCGAGGGAGAGAGCCGAAAGAGGCGAGCTTTTGTTTGGAACAGTCGAGACATGGCTTATATGGAAGCTCACTCAGGGACAGGTGCATGTCACGGATTATTCCAATGCTTCAAGAACCATGATGTTTAATATCAATACCTTAAAGTGGGATGATGAGATACTTAAGGAGCTTGATATACCAAAGAGCATGCTTCCAAAGCCGATGCCGTCAAGCTGTGTATATGGTGAGGTGAATCCTGTGTTTTTCGGGGGCCCGATTCCTATCGCGGGAGCGGCAGGAGACCAGCAGGCTGCACTTTTTGGCCAGACTTGCTTTAGGGCAGGAGAAGCCAAAAATACATACGGTACAGGCTGCTTCCTTCTCATGAATACAGGTGAGATGCCGGTATTCTCAAAGAACGGACTTGTTACCACTATAGCCTGGGGCATAGACGGCAAGGTGGTATATGCGCTGGAGGGATCAATATTTGTGGCAGGAGCCTCTATCCAGTGGCTACGCGATGAGATGAAATTTATCGATTCCTCAACAGATTCAGAATACATGGCGAGAAAGGTAAAAGACACAAACGGCTGCTACGTGGTGCCGGCATTTACAGGGCTTGGAGCACCGTACTGGGACCAGTATGCCAGAGGAACCATTGTGGGGCTTACGAGAGGTGTAAACAAGTACCATGTTATAAGAGCGACTCTGGAATCAATGGCATTTCAGGTAAATGATGTGCTTGAGGCAATGAAGGCTGATTCGGGCATCAATCTCACATCACTTAAGGTGGACGGCGGCGCCAGTGCCAATAATCTGCTCATGCAGATGCAGGCTGATATCAGCAATGCACCGGTCAACAGGCCTGTGTGCGTGGAGACAACAGCCATGGGCGCAGCGTACCTCGCAGGGCTTGCAGTGGGCTACTGGGAAAGCATGGATGATATAAAGAAAAACTGGGCTATTGACCGTGTGTTTGAGCCGGAGATAGCGGCTGATTTGAGAGAAAAGAAGCTTAAAATGTGGAAAAAGGCTGTCGCCTGCGCATTTAACTGGGCGAAGGATGAATAATAGCTTATGCTTGCATTGTTTTAAATGAGCTTAGTGATACGGCAATTAAACAATGTATGGAAATTGGTAGGAGAAAATAACATGTATGATGTGGTAATTATAGGAGCGGGGGTATCGGGAAGCGCCTGTGCCAGAGAGCTTTCGAAATATAACCTGTCCATCTGTGTGGTGGAAAAGGAGGAGGACGTGTGCTGTGGCACTTCAAAGGCAAACAGTGCTATTGTCCATTCCGGAATTGATTGTAAGACCGGTACACTTATGGCACAGATGAATCTCCGTGGAAATGAGATGATGGATGAGCTTTCGAAGAAGCTTGATTTTGAGTTTAGAAGAAACGGCTCACTGATAGTGTGCTTTAGTGATGACGATATGCCAAGGCTTAAGGAACTTTATAATCAGGGGATTGCAAACGGGGTGCCGGGACTTGAAATTTTTGATGCAGGCGAAGCGCATGAGATGGAGCCGAATCTGTCTGATGAAGTTGTGGCAGCTATTTACTGCCCGACAGGAGGCATTGTATGTCCGTTTGGCATGAATATCGCATTTGCTGAGAATGCGGCAGCAAACGGTGTGGAGTTCTTATTTAACACAGAGGTGAAGGCGATACAAAAGGAGCAGACAGGCTATATTCTCATTACTCAAAAAGGCGAAATTCATGCACGCTGCGTTGTGAATGCAGCCGGTGTATATGCTGACGTGTTCCACAACATGGTAAGTGAAAACAAAATACATATTACACCAAGGCGCGGAGAGTACGAGCTTTTAGACAGGGCTGCGGGAGGTATCGTTGACAAGACTATTTTCCAGCTCCCGGGCAAATACGGCAAAGGTGTGCTCGTAACTCCGACAGTACACGGAAATATCCTAATCGGACCTACAGCAGTTGACCATGAGGACAAGGATGGTACAAATACAACGAGAGCAGGCTTAGAGCATGTTGTGAAATCCGGCACACGTTTGGTGCCGTCACTTCCTATGCGTCAGATCATAACCTCGTTTGCGGGAAACCGTGCACATGAGGACGGACATGAGTTTATCATCGAGGAGCTTTCTGACGCACCGTATTTTATTGACTGCGCAGGTATAGAGTCACCGGGCTTATCAAGTGCGCCGGCTATCGGTGAGAGAGTGGCAGCAATAGTTGAGGGGCTTTTTAATCCTTCTAAAAATGCGGATTTCATCGAGACAAGAAAAGGTATTTTAAATCCAAAGAAGCTTTCAGAGGATGAGTATAAAAAGCTGATAAAAGAAAAGCCTGAGTATGGCAATATAATCTGCCGCTGTGAGATGATTACGGAGGGCGAGATAATGGATGCGGTAAACAGACCGCTGGGCGCAAAGTCACTTGATGGTGTGAAGAGACGCACAAGAGCCGGAATGGGCAGATGTCAGGCAGGCTTCTGTTCTCCGAGAACTATGGAGATTATCGCCAGAGAGAAGAAAATTTCGCAGCTTGACATCACTAAAAGCGGTGGAAAGTCAAAGATAGTTGTTGGAATGAGTAAGAATCGAGGATAGTCTGTCTTACTTCAAAGAGACAGGTGACGATAGATTGATATTGGATTAATATCAGCTTAACATAGGGGGACAATATGGAATTTTACGATATTGTGATAGTAGGAGGAGGTCCGGCAGGTCTTGCGGCAGCAGCTTCCGCTAAGAAAAATAAAATAGATAAAATACTTATACTGGAAAGAGACTGTGAGCTTGGCGGTATCTTAAATCAGTGTATACACAACGGCTTTGGCCTGCACACCTTTAAGGAGGAACTCACAGGCCCTGAATATGCCGGACGATTTATCAAAGAGGTCAAAGAGCTTGGCATAGAGTACAGGCTGAATACGATGGTCATGGATATCTCAATCAGTGACGAGTTCGAAAATGGGGCAGATGACAGGCATGATGTAAAGATAAAAGATGAGGCAAACGATAAAATAGTTACAGCTATGAACCGCACAGACGGACTTTTTCATATCGCTGCAAAGACCGTAATACTTGCGATGGGCTGCAGGGAGAGAGCAAGGGGTGCTCTTAACATACCAGGCTACAGACCGGCAGGAATTTTCTCGGCGGGCACAGCTCAGAGACTGGTGAATATAGAGGGCTACATGCCGGGACGAAAGGTAGTAATACTCGGTTCAGGAGACATCGGTCTTATCATGGCTAGGAGAATGACCTTGGAGGGTGCCAAGGTGCAGGTGGTTGCAGAGCTCATGCCGTATTCGGGAGGCTTGAAGCGTAATATCGTGCAGTGCCTTGATGATTTTGGAATTCCGCTTAAGCTCAGCCACACAGTGGTTGATATAAAGGGCAGGGAGCGTGTGGAGGGCATCACTCTCGCGCAGGTGGACGAGCATAACAAGCCTATTGAGGGAACAGAGGAGTTTTACGAGTGCGACACGCTTTTACTTTCATGCGGACTCATTCCGGAAAATGAGATTTCAAAAACAGCAGGTGTAGAGCTCAATCCTGTAACAAGCGGACCTGTTGTAAACGAAAGCCTTGAGACCAATGTGCCCGGTGTATTTGCCTGCGGAAATGTGCTTCATGTGCATGACCTCGTGGATTATGTGTCAGAGGAAGCGACAGCAGCAGGCCGCCATGCCGCAGAGTATGTAAAAAATGGCGGTGATAAGAGTTGCGATGGCAAAGAAATATCGATAACCGCTACAGGCGGAGTACGATATACTGTCCCAAGCACTATAAATACTGCACAAATGGATGATACTGTGACGGTAAGATTTCGAGTGGGAGCTGTGTATAAGAATTGCTATATTGCAGTATATCTGGATGACAAACAGCTGCAGCACCGCAAGCGTCCTGTTATGGCGCCGGGGGAGATGGAGCAGGTAGTGCTTAAGAAGAAGGAGCTCATCGAAACAGACAATCCCCGCACAATTACGATAAAGATTGAGGAGGCATAGTATCATGGAAGAAAGAAATTTGACATGTATAGGCTGCCCTCTGGGCTGTGCCCTTAAGGTGACAATAGATGGAGAAAATGTCACAGTAACCGGAAATACCTGCAAGCGCGGAGCAGACTACGGAGCAAAGGAAGTGACGCATCCGACACGAATTGTGACAAGTACAGTCTGTGTGAAAAATGGCACAATACCGATGGTATCCGTAAAGACGGCACAGGATATTCCAAAGGAAAAGATAATGGATGTGATGGAGTGTATCAACCAAATCACGGTAGAGGCACCGGTGCATATAGGTGATGTACTGCTAAGCGATGTTGCAGCAACCGGTGTGGATATAGTCGCAACTAAGAATGTTGAATATAAGTAAAGAAAAAATAAAGAAATCTTATTGATATTTTCTTTGCTGTTGCATATACTATAAGCAAGAAAGGAGTGTTGTATATGTCACAGTCAGTTAATGTTAATTTTAAATTGGATGCAGATGTAAAAAAAAGCATGGAACAGGTGTGTTCGGAATTAGGTCTTTCTATGAGTGCAGCGTTCACCGTTTTTGCAAAAAAAGTAGGCAGAGAAAAGCGTATTCCTTTTGAGGTATCGGTAGATCCGTTTTATTCTGATAGCAATATCCGTTATTTGGAAAATATCGTGCGCGATATTAAGGATGGCAAAGCTCACTTCGCAGAGCATGATTTGATAGAGGAGGACTAATGAGGTTACTATGGGAAGATAGGGCATGGAGCGATTATTTATACTGGCAGACGCAGGATAAGAAAACACTGAAAAGAATTAATGGACTTATCAAGGATATTCAGCGAAGTACGTTTGAGGGTATAGGTAAACCGGAACCATTAAAGGAAAATCTTAGTGGTATGTGGAGCAGACGCATTGATGACACTAATCGAATTGTTTATTATGAAAAAGATGAGATAATTTATATTGTTTCATGTAAAGGTCATTATGATGATTGAAAAATCATATTGACAAATCACCCAATGCACTTTAATATTGTAGAAAGAAACAGGCAAATATTTAAAGGCATAAGAAAGAGGAGTACATGACGAAAGCTTTCAGAGAGAGCATCCGGTCCGTAAGATGGGGATACATTTTGGGCAGGCTGAAAGATGCTTAAGACAGAAATCATGGAAGGTAGCTTTTGAGCCGAAGAACCCAGAAAGTTAAATCTATATATAACGAGATTTGACATAAGTTCTTCCGATTCGTCCACGTTACAGGACAAGAGGCATTCGAGCGTATATGTCATATATTTTAGTGTATATGTCGCTCTGATGTAAACGAAGGTGGTACAGCGCTTATTCGCCCTTCCGGTCGTAGACCGGAGGGGCGTTTTTTGTAGACTGAGATGTGCACATATAGCGCAAATTTATTTGCTACTATGCTATTTTCGTCATGGCATGTACTAAAACTGTAAGACCGGCAGATTGCGCATGCAATCTAATCGGTCGCCAGATGAAAAGAAGAACAGCAAAAGCTCACAGCCTGAATTATCAGGCCGCGCATTATGTATGAAATTATGTGATTTATGGAGCTGCCTAGAGACTGTTAAAATTATGTACACAGCTCAGCAACGCACGCACATGGACGTGCGGGCGAGGCGTTAGCGCCATGGACGGCGCTAAAAGCCGGTTGCGTCATGGTCTAAGCAATCATTCATCATAATTTTTACAGTGTCTTGGCAGCGTAATCATGAACATAATTCCATACATAATGCGCGACCTGATACAAAACACCCCCAAAGCTTTTGCGTCATTCATATAAAAGGAGGAAAACATGAGCAAAGAACTAAACAAAACCTACGATCCAAAGGACATCGAGGACCGTCTTTACAAAAAGTGGGAAGACAATGGCTACTTCCATGCTGAGGTAGACCGCAGCAAAAAACCATTCACAATCGTGATGCCACCACCAAACATCACAGGACAGCTGCACATGGGACATGCCCTTGACAACACCATGCAGGATATCCTTATCAGATACAAGAGAATGCAGGGCTACAATGCACTCTGGCAGCCGGGAACAGACCACGCATCCATCGCAACAGAGGTAAAGGTCATCCAGGCACTTAAGGAGCAGGGAATCAACAAGGCAGACCTTACAAGAGAAGAGTTCCTCGAGAAATGCTGGGACTGGAGAAAAGAGTACGGCGGACGTATCGTAAAGCAGCTTCGTAAGCTCGGATCATCAGCAGACTGGCAGCGTGAGAGATTTACCATGGATGAGGGATGCTCACACGCAGTACAGGAGGTATTTACAAAGCTTTATAAGAAGGGCTGGATTTATAAGGGCTCAAGAATCGTAAACTGGTGTCCGGTATGTAAGACATCTATTTCAGATGCAGAGGTAGAGCATGAGGAGCAGGACGGCTTCTTCTGGCACATTAACTATCCTGTAGTTGGCGAGGAAGGCAGATTCGTAGAGATAGCAACAACACGTCCTGAGACACTTTTCGGAGATACAGCCGTAGCTGTAAACCCTGATGATGAGCGTTATCAGGATATCATCGGAAAGACCTTGAAGCTTCCATGCACAGACAGAGAGATTCCTGTAATCGCAGATTCATACGTAGATAAAGAATTTGGAACAGGCTGTGTAAAGATTACACCTGCACACGACCCTAACGATTTCGAGGTAGGAAAACGCCACAGCTTAGAGGAAATCGTTGTAATCAATGATGATGCCACAATGAATGAAAAGGCCGGAAAATATGCCGGAATGGACAGATACGAGTGTAGAAAGGCACTGGTTGAGGACCTTAAGGAGCAGGGCCTTTTAGTAAAGGTTGTACCACATTCACACAATGTAGGTGTGCATGACCGCTGTCACACAACAGTTGAGCCAATGATCAAGCAGCAGTGGTTCGTCAAGATGGACGAGATGATCAAGCCTGCAGTTGAGGGAGTAAAGAACGGAGAAATCAAGCTCCTTCCTTCAAGAATGGACAAGACATACTTCAACTGGACAGACAATATCCGCGACTGGTGCATCAGCCGTCAGCTCTGGTGGGGACACAGAATACCTGCATGGTACTGTGATGACTGTGGAGAGATGGTAGTTTCAATAGAAAAGCCTGGCAAATGTCCTAAGTGTGGCAAGGAGCACTGGACACAGGATCCTGATACACTTGATACATGGTTCTCATCAGCGCTCTGGCCATTCTCAACACTCGGCTGGCCTGAAAAGACAGAGGATCTTGACTATTTCTATCCAAACGATGTGCTCGTAACAGGCTACGATATCATTTTCTTCTGGGTAATCAGAATGATTTTCTCAGGCTATGAGCAGATGGGCAAGGCACCATTCCACACAGTGCTTTTTCATGGACTCGTAAGAGATTCTCAGGGCCGCAAGATGAGTAAATCACTCGGAAACGGAATTGATCCGCTTGAGGTTATCGACAAGTATGGTGCAGATGCACTTCGTCTGACACTTATCACAGGAAATGCACCGGGAAATGATATGCGTTTCTACTGGGAGAGAGTTGAGGCTTCAAGAAACTTCGCCAACAAGGTATGGAATGCATCAAGATTTATCATGATGAACCTTGAAGGTGTAGAGCTTAGAGAACCAAAGCTTGATGAACTTCATGCAGCAGACAAGTGGATTCTTTCAAGGGTAAATACTCTCGCAAAAGATGCCACAGAAAACATGGACAAGTTCGAGCTTGGAATCGCAGTACAAAAGGTATACGACTTCATCTGGGATGAGTTCTGTGACTGGTATATCGAGATTGCAAAGGTTCGTACCTACAAGAAGGATGAAAATCCAGAGTCAGCAAATGCAGCACTCTGGACACTTAAGACAGTACTTGTAAATGAACTGAAGCTCCTTCATCCATATATGCCGTTTATCACAGAGGAAATCTTCTGCACACTTCAGTCAGACGAGGAGACTATCATGCTCTCTAAATGGCCTGAGTACAAGGAAGAGTGGAATTTCCCGGCAGAAGAAGCCGCAATCGAGCACTGCAAGGATCTCGTAAAGGGTATCAGAAATGTCCGTACACAGATGGATGTTCCACCTTCAAGAAAGGCAAAGCTATTCATCACAAGTGATGATGAGGCAGTCAGAAAGGTATTCGAGGACAACAAGGAGGTATATGTAAATCTTGCATTTACCAGCGAGATTGCAGTACAGCAGGGCAAGGCCGGTATTGGAGATGACGCTGTATCAGTAGTGATACCTGATGCGGTTGCATACCTGCCGCTTGAGGACCTTGTTGATTTCGAGAAGGAAAAGGAAAGACTCAATAAAGAAAAGGATAAGCTCACAAAGGAGCTTGCGCGCTCAAGGGGCATGCTCTCAAATGAGAAATTCTTAAACAATGCAAAGCCTGAAAAGGTTCAGGAGGAAAAGGATAAGCTTGCAAAGTATGAGCAGATGATGGCTCAGGTAGAGGAACGTCTGGCTCAGTTTAAATAATTAAATACAGATTATATTTTGTGAACACTGTTTTCCTGGGGCAAGGATGCAAAGGAGGCCGTCCACAATGCGGTGGTTCTTGAATAGAATAGAACAAAGAAAGAATATGGAGATAAAACAGAAAGGAATAAACAATGAATGTAAATCCTATAACAAGATTGGATTATCCGGATCCGGACGTGATCCGCGTAGAAGACACCTATTATATGGTATCCACAACCATGCACTTTATGCCGGGCTGTGAGATTCTGCAGTCTTTTGATCTGGTGCACTGGGAGCATGTGACTTATGTCTATGAGACGTTGGATCATACGGATGCGCAGCAACTGAAAAGCGGTCAGAATATTTACGGACAGGGCATGTGGGCAGCTTCCCTGCGCTATCATGAAGGCCGATTTTATATCTGCTTTGTGGCAAATGATACCCGTAAGACTTATTTGTATACTTCGGAAAAAATAGATGGTCCATGGAAAAAGCAGCTGATAGAAGGCTTTTATCATGACGCCTCTTTATTATTTGATGAGGATGGCAGAAACTATATTGTATATGGAAATGATGAAATCTGGATTACAGAATTGAATGAAGATTTGACTGCACCAAAGAAGGACGGATTACATCGTCTTTTAGTCAGTGATCATAAGAACCCGGAGCTAGGCTATGAGGGTTCTCATATTCAAAAAATAAACGGCTATTATTATATTTTTCTGGTTCATTCCCTGAGAGACCGCTGGATGCGGACGGAAGCATGCTTTTACAGTGATTCTCTGGAAGGAGAATTCACGGGTGGAGATGTACTTTGTGATGATCGTGGATATTGTGGACAGGGCGTGGCACAGGGAGGAATAGTGGATACGCCGGATGGAAAGTGGTATGCAATGCTGTTTCAGGATTCCGGAGCAGTTGGACGGATTCCTATTCTGCTTCCGGTTACCTGGAAGGATCATTTTCCGGTTTTTGGACAGAACGGACATGTGCCGGAAGAAATAGAGGTTCACAGTACCAGACCAGGATATATTTATCAGCCATTAGTGGGAAGTGATGATTTCTGTAATGGGCTGCTTCCGCGCTGGCAGTTTAATCATGATCCAGATCCACGGTATTATCATCTGGATGCATCGCAGGGAACCTATACAATTACAACACGGGAAGTTTGTACAGAGCTTACACAGGCAGTAAATACGCTTACGCAAAGGATGAGTTATCCGTCCTGCGCAGCTGAGGTTACTGTTGATGCTTCTGCATTGAAAGAGGGCGATGTCGCAGGTTTGTGTGCGTTGCAGGGCTGTTATGCTGCAGTTGGCATTACAAAACATCATGGAAAATATGAAGTCCTTATGCTGGATAAAAAAGAAGATGGTATATTGGATATGACGGAAGGAACTGTTGTTGAATCACACCAGATGGATTTTCGTCTTGAAGCAGATTTCTGTAACATGAAGGATGAAGCACGCTGCTATTACCGGGTAAATAAGGGAGACTGGCTACCCATCGGAACCGTGCATAAGCTGTACTTCAAACTGGATCATTTTACTGGTTGCCGGTTTGGTCTGTTCTGCTATGCGGCAGAGGAAACAGGAGGAAGTGCCTGCTTCCGGGATTTTAAGTATTATGATGTTGATGAAATCTCATAAAGATAGAACTGCATAAAATAAGTGTCGGAATTTACTCAAATTCTGTAAAAGATTCAGATTGCAGAAAAATCCGGGCATAGTATCAATGAATGATAATGCCCGGATTTTTTATATTTAGTGGCTTTTCTTAAAATTTAAATGATGATATAATGAGTGAAAGTGAGAATAATACATAAATGCATTTATTAAAGAAATAGCAGGATAGTTATACTTTAGCAGGAACAAAAAGGCCGATATATAGTGAGGAAAAAATATGGATGATACCGGTATAAAGAGAGAGCCAGTTATCAGAATAAGCAACGACAGGATGGAGGCATTTATCATGCTGCCCACTGTTGAAGAAGAATACCACTATACAGTGGATGAGGTGCTTGAAGCTGTAAACCGCAATGGTGTGATATACGGCATCAATTGCGAGACCATTTCAGATATGGTAGAAAAAAGACTTATGGGCAGGGAAGTGCTTTTTGCAAAGGGAAAGCCGGCTGTTGACGGGGCTGATGGATACTTTGATTTTTACTTCGACAGTGACTTGAACCACCGCCCAACGGTTAAGAGTGATGGCTCAGTGGATTACTGGAGTGTGCACTCGGTTGAGGTGGTCAAAAAAGGCCAGACGATTGCAAACTATTGTGAGCCTGTTGCAGGTGAGGATGGTATTGATGTGCTTGGCAGGGTAATTGCCGCAAAGAAAGGCAAGGGACTGCCACCGCTTGTGGGGCGTGGCTTTGACAAATCTGTCGATGGACTTACATATACAGCTGCTATCGATGGCAAAATTGAAAGGCACAAGAATCGAATTATTATTCTTCCTATTCTTGAAATAAACGGTGATGTGGATGTGGGAACAGGAAATATAGATTTTGTCGGGGACGTGGTCATACATGGCAGTGTGAAGACCGGAGCCAGAATAAGGGCTGCAAAGTCCATCACGATAGATGGTGTTTGCGAGGGCTGTGTGCTTGAGGCCGGCAATGACCTGATTCTAAGGAATGGCATGATTGGTATGGGAAAGGCCCGGATTATTGTAAAAGGCAATCTGTTTGCCAAGTTCATGGAGTATACCGATGTGGAGGTAGATGGCTTTGTGGAGGCTGATTCTGCAATCAACTGCAATGTGGTCAGCAATGATAAGGTAATCTTCAATGGTGGACATGCAAGCATAGTCGGTGGAAAAGTATATGGCTGTGCAGGCATTGAGGTGCAAAACCTGGGTAATGATGCCTTTATCAAGACTGAGGTGCATGTGGGCGTGCATAAAAAGATTAAGATAAAGATAGCAGAGCTTGAAAAGCTTGTTGATCAAAAGCAGATGCTGCTTAACAATATCAATTCAGGCATAAAGCAGATAGAACAGATGATGGGCAGTGCCGCTGACGGTATGAATCTTGAGGAAAAGAAGCTTGCGCTTGTCAGGGCAAAAATTGAGAAAACAGCAGAGCTTACCGAAGATAAGGAGGAGCTGGAGCGGCTTGAGGGCATAGTGGAGCGTTCGACAGGCGCGACAGTACAGGTTTTGGAGCATGTATATCCAAATGTTGAGGTGTGTATTAACAACTCAAAGCTCGTCACCAAGGAGGAATTCGACAAGATTGAGTTCAAGGAGAAGGATAAGGCAGTCGTGATGCTGTCGATGAAATAAAAAAATTGCGATATTTTTATTAAATCTTAATGGAAATATACTTGCATAAAGGGGTTACTTTATTATAATATATAGTGACCCTTTTTTGATGGGATTATTTAGCAGGTAATTATGGAGGCAGGATTATGATAAATTTTGATGAAGAAATAAAGAACTATGAGCCAAGTCTAGAGATAGAGGAGGCTGAATCTGCGATTTACAGCCACGATCTGACAGATGTCACAGATATCATTGCACAGTTATTACGTGAGCAGGACAAAAGGCAGGGTGAATTAAGATGATTTGTTATAAATGCGGACAAGATGCAGGCTGGAACGATAAATGCCCTGTATGTGGGGCTGATCTTTCACTTTTTAAAAGAGCTATTAGAATATCCAACTCATACTACAATGATGGTTTACAAAAGGCACAGGTGAGAAATCTGTCCGGAGCGATTATCTCTCTCAGGCAGAGTCTTAAGTTTTATAAGTACAATATCCAGGCAAGGAATCTGTTAGGTCTCATATACTATGAGATGGGTGAGATGGTTGACGCCTTAAGTGAGTGGGTCATCAGTGCAAACTATCAGCCTGATGATAATCTGGCAAAGAAGTATATAGATCAGATTCATAATAACAGAAATCAGCTCGAAACAATCAATCAGACCATTAAAAAATATAATCAGGCTTTAACTTATTGCAAGCAGGACAGTAAGGACCTTGCGGTTATACAGCTTCGAAAGGTGTTATCCTTAAATCCAAAGCTTGTAAAGGGACATCAGCTTTTGGCTCTTTTATATCTGGAGGAGGGACATCTGGATAAGGCAAAGAAAGCCTTACGCGATGCAGGCAAGATAGATACAGACAATACCACTACCCTCAGATACTTAAAAGAAGTGAACAGGCGTCTCAAGGAAAAAGGATCTGAGAGAAAAAAGAAAAATGATGATTTAATTTCCTACCAGAGTGGAAACGAAACAATCATTATGCCAAAGCGATTCAGGGAGAGCTCAATGTGGGCAAATATACTCTATATTATAATCGGTCTGGTAGTCGGAGTGGCGGTTACGTGCTTCCTTGTGGTTCCGGGCATAAAAAGCCAGGCGAAAACAGATGCAAAGAAGCAGCTACTATCGGCCAATGATACGATTTCCACAAATGGGCAGACCATCAGTGGACTTAATGATCAGATAGACAAGCTAAAGAAGGAGCTTGAGGACGAGAAGAAGAAAAATGATGGAGTATCAGACCAGATTTCCACATATGAGGCTTTGCTCAATGCCTATGTATACTATACAACCAATGATGTAATAAAGGCAGGAGAAGCACTTGAAAATATCAACACAAGCTACCTGAGTGACTCGGCTAAGCAGACATATGATACGCTCAATGGTTCAATTGCAGATTCATATAAGGAAGCACTGTACAGTCAGGCATACTCATCATACAGCAGTGGCGATTATCAGAGTGCAATCCCTACATTCCAGAAGCTTGTCGGCATGGATGAGGCATACAGGGATGGTTCAGCTGCATATTACCTGGCACAGTCGTTCAGGAAGTCAGGTGACTTAGCATCTGCAAAGCCATATTATCAGTATGTGGTAGACAACTACGCAGGCACTGAGAAGGCCAGAACATCAAAGAATTATCTGGCACAGGAACAGCAGTAAAACAACTGCTGCGAGGCAATAATTAAATATAGAATTACGAAAGACACCAGATAATCTCCGGTGTCTTTTTTATATGAGCAGGAAAGGAAGAGTGTGACATGATAGAAAATTATATCAAGGAAGCAGACCGGGTGACATACCTTATGCCAAAGGAGGTGGATCACCACTGTGCCGGGCAGATAATCGCAGAGCTTGATGCACTTATAGAGGGCTGTGGTGTCAGAAAAATAGTATTTGACATGAAACAGACAGAATTTATGGACAGCTCCGGCATTGGGTTGATAATAGGAAGAACAAAGAAGCTTAAGTACTTTAATGACAGCTCGGTGTCAGTTTGCAATATGTCGGACAGAGTGGACAAGCTTTTGAAATGTGCCGGCATTTACACTATTGTACATAAGCTTTAAAACTGAATTAAATTAAAATATAATCAGACAGAAAGGGAGCATAATGAACGCAGCAAAAACAAATCATATATCGCTTAGCTTTGATGCAATTTCAGAGAATGAGGCATTTGCGAGAATGACAGCAGCCATGTTTATGGCACAATTAAACCCCACACTAGATGACGTGGAGGACGTAAAGACAGCAGTGTCAGAGGCGGTGACAAACGCAATTATCCATGGCTATGAGATGGGGGATGACAATATTTCATCCGGTCAGGCAGATCACCAGGCAGCAGAAGAAAAAAGTTGTCCACAGGTACATATGAATTGCAGCTACATAGGCAGGGAGCTTTACATAGAAATATCAGATAGCGGAGTAGGCATACAGGATGTGGCAAAAGCAATGGAACCGTTATACACATCCAAACCACAGCTTGACAGATCAGGCATGGGTTTTTCATTCATGGAAGCATTTATGGACGCGCTCACAGTTACATCAGAACCGGGACACGGAACAACAGTAAAGATGAAAAAAATACTATGAAGAGTGACAAAATCAGCAGACTTGTCACAGAAAATATAAACCTGATTTATTTAGTTATGAAACGCTTTAGAAACAGAGGCGTTGACCGGGAGGATTTATTTCAGATAGGAGCAGTTGGGCTGACAAAGGCAGCGCAGCGATTTGATGAAAGTAAGGGCTTTGCCTTTTCTACATACGCAGTACCGTTGATAATAGGGGAAATACAGCGCTTTCTACGTGATGATGGAATGGTACATATCAGTCGAAAAATACTGGACGATGCAAGAAAAATTGCAATTATCAGAGAAAAATACAGAATGAATGAAAATAGTGAAATATCACTTGAAAAAATGGAAAATATTTCCGGTATGTCAAAACAGGATATAATAATTGCCATGGAAGCCGATAAAAATACATCGTCAATAGAAAATGAAAGTGTGCTTGATTATTTGGACAATAAAATGAGTGCAGAAGCATCAGACAAGCCATCGGAGACAGATAAAGTGATAAATCACATCGCAATGCAGCAGGCGTTTAACTCACTGGATGATAGCGAGCGCAGACTGATTATGCTCCGATATATGCAGGATAAGACACAGAAGCAGGTGGCAGAAGTGCTTGGACGCAACCAGGTGGCCATATCACGAATGGAGAAGAATACATTGGCGAAGCTTCGCAGGGCGATGATGTGAGTGGGAAGCGTCGTAGGATGAGAGCTTCCCACATAAAGGCTGAGAGGATGCCGGGGTGGCATGTAGTATATTCTTCAGAAAATTATGAAGTCAGCCCCGAGCCCATGTACGGATAGATTGTGGATATGCCGGGGCTTTTTTGTTATTAGGGAATATGGAACCTCGCGGCAGTTCATAATTTTCTTCAGAACACACTACATACCCTCCGGCAAATTTAGTGTGTCGAGTGGGAAGCAATGCAGGCTGAGAGCACCGTGCCGTCCGAACCGCAGGTGAGGACCAGCACATTATATCTCAGCGTAAGTGGCGTAAGCCGGTGGTGGGGGCAGGCGGTGCTGTCGGGTGGGCGAATAGCGCAGCTGTTTAGTGTCTGTAGAATTATGCTGTAAAGCACAGAAATGCCGAGGCACGGACCTGTCTCTTATACACATCTCCGAGCCCACGAG
>ENA-OXYD01000124-OXYD01000124.1-human-gut-metagenome-genome-assembly--contig:-NODE-124-length-16741-cov-8.072875_pt1 | contig 16741 bp, 9 predicted proteins | sample MGYA00244942_ERZ652756 | MGnify/ENA primary metagenome ERZ652756 (study PRJEB26926, sample SAMN06164492) | human gut metagenome | biome: ENVO:00009003; feature: ENVO:2100002; material: ENVO:00002003...
TTTCGCCCGTCGTTTGTCACCTTGAGCATATTATCTACGCTGGAATCAACACCGCCGCCCCTTATTCTTTCGGCTCGTTCACCAAGAGAAGCGACCATTTCTTTTTGTACCTGTGACGGCTTCACCGCAATATTATGGTACTCCACTTCCGGTACAGGAAGATTGAGCATATCTGCCGTTTTAATGTCGGCAACCTGCTTGAACATCGCCATCAGTTCGGGCAGGTTATTGAATTTTGCAAAGCGTGTTTTTGCTCGGTATCCTGTTCCTTCGGGCGTAAGTTCTACCGCCGTGACCGTCTCGCCGAAGCTCGAAGCCCAAGCGTCAAAGTGCTGCAAATCGTGTTCTTGCAGTGTCTTGTACTGCAAATATCGCTGAATGGTATAAAGTTCAACCATACTGTTTGAGATCGGCGTACCTGTCGCAAACACAACGCCACGCCCTCCGGTAATCTCATCAAGATAGCGGCACTTCATAAAGAGGTCTGAAGATTTCTGCGCTTCTGTCTGAGCGATACCGCCCACATTTCTCATTTTTGTGTAGAGATACAAATTTTTATAGTAGTGCGACTCATCAATAAAGAGACGGTCTACACCAAGTTCTTCAAAGGTTACCACATCATCCTTTCTTGATTGATCGTTCAGCTTTTGCAGCTTCGTTTGCAGGGAACGCTTGGTCTTTTCAAGCTGCTTGACCGAAAAACGGTCTCCACGGTTTCGCTTTATATCCGCAATTCCCTCGACAATATCATCAAGCTGTTGCTGTAAAACAGCTCTTTGTCTTTCAATACTCATCGGTATTTTTTCGAACTGACTGTGACCGATGATTACAGCGTCGTAGTCGCCTGTTGCAATCCTGCCGCAGAACCGTTTACGGTTCTTCATCTCAAAATCTTTTTTCGTAGCGACCAAGATATTCGCCGCAGGATAAAGCTGTAAGAACTCCGCCGCCCACTGTTCTGTCAAGTGATTGGGGACAACAAAAAGGGACTTATTACACAGTCCGAGCCGCTTGGACTCCATAGCGGCGGCAGTCATTTCATAGGTCTTGCCCGCACCTACGGCGTGTGCCAACAGGGTATTTCCTCCGTAAAGGATATGGGCAACCGCATTTTTCTGATGTTCCCTGAGTGTAATTTCAGGGTTTATGCCACTAAAAACAATGTGGCTTCCATCGTATTCACGGGGGCGAATTGAGTTGAACTTTTCGTTATACAGCCGCACCAGCTTTTCTCGCCTTTCCGGATCACGCCAAACCCAATCCTGAAAGCCTTGCTTGATAAGCTCCTGCTTTGACTGAGCGATAGCGGTTTCCTTTTTGTTCAGGACAGCTTTCTTTTTGCCGTCTGCGTCCTCGATATAATCGAAAACACGCACATCTTTCATATTGAGCGTTTCTTCGATAATCTTGTAGGCGTTTACTCGCTTTGTACCATAGGTGTTGTAGGCTTTCAGGTTGCCCCGGTCGTAGGATTTACCCTCCACATTCCATTCGCCCGTCAGTTTTGAATAGTGGACTTTGATGTTCCATCTCGCATAAACGGGTGTGTCCAAAAACTCATACATAAACTGCTGTGCGATTTCTTCGGGCAGCCAAGTCGTGCCGAGCTGCACAAAAATCTCGCTGGCAGTCAGGTCTTTCGGCTGTACCTTTTCAAGCGCCTCTACATTGATTTTGTAATCTTCGGGGTAAACTTCTGCGGATTTTTTTGCCCAAGCGAGCTTTTCCCTTACATTGCCGGAAAGGTATTCGTCCGCCATCAGGTACTTTTGTTCATCACTGCCGCCGTAGCCGTACATCGGGTTTAAGAAGATTACGCCCTTTAATTCCTGATAGAGTTCTTCTTCGGTTTTTCCTGTGAGAGAGCACATATATTCCATATCCACCTGAGCCTTTTCGCCCATAGATACGGCAAGTGCTTCACTGGCGGTATCCACCGAGGTAACAGGAGTGTGCGGCTTGATCGTCCGTTTTGTAAACATATCCGCTTTGCGCTCCAGCTCCCCGTTTTCGTCCAGCACCTCCAGTGCGGAAAGCAGAGCAAAGGAGCTATCCTGCGAAAAAGCGGACACATTCGCACGGGAATTGATCAGCCCGTACTTCTTGGAGAAGTTATCGTAAAGTTCATTTAGATTCTGCTGTTCTTTTTCAACTTCATAATCGGGATAGTCTGCGGTCTGCATTTCAATCAGGTTTCTGACGCAGTCACGGATCGCAATCATACCCTTAATACGGTTTTCTGCGGTGGCAGAAACATCGACGGGAGCCATACGGCTGTTTTCACGATAGTAGATTTTATCGTCCACAACCGTATAGGAAAAGTTGCGGACTTCGGGATCGGCAGGAATGGAGTTATCTTCTTCGGTCAGTTCCTCGTCCACCTCATAATCGGTAATTTCTGCGTGGATATTGGAAATGGCTTCGTCCAAAAGCTCGGCAAGGTCGGCGTTTTCATAGGGAACAACGGTATCTTCCTCGCCGAATCTGCCAGACACGGTTTTCCATTCACCCAGTACCATTTCAGGGTGATCGATGAAGTAGGAATTCATCTTTACGCCGTTTTCATCGGTGTTCAGGTATACCCAGTCCGGCTCAAGGTCAATAAGTCTGTCACGCTTCTGTAAGATCAAAATATCCGAGACAACCTCTGTTCCGGCATTGCCCCTAAAGGTATTGTTGGGCAGTCGGATTGCGCCGAGAAGATCGGCTCGCTGTGCGATATACTTTCGTACAGCAGGACTCTCTTTATCCATTGTGCCTTTGCTCGTGATGAGTGCCATTACGCCACCCGGTCTGAGCTTATCTAAGGATTTTGCAAAAAAGTAGTCGTGGATTAAAAAGTTATGCTTGTTATACCTCCTGTCATTGACTCGAATATCGCCGAACGGCACATTGCCAATGACAGCGTCAAAGAAGCTGTCGGGAACATTGGCTTCTTCAAACGGCTGTGCCGCAATCGAGGTTTTCTGATAGAGCTGCTGTGCGATACCCGCCGAAATTTTGTCGATCTCAACGCCGTAGATTTTGCTGTCCTGCATAGACTGGGGCAGCATACCGATAAAGTTTCCAATTCCACAGGAAGGCTCCAAGATGTTGCCCTCACGGAATCCCATCTGTTCCATTACCTTGTAGATTGAGGAAATGACAACAGGCGGGGTATAGAAAGCAGTCAGGGTGCTTGCTCTTGCGCTCTCGTATTCATCAGGGGAAAGGGCGGTGTAAAGCTCGATAAACTCATCAGCCCACGAGGAATTGTTCTCGTCAAAGGCTTCTGGAATACCGCCCCAACCGACATATTGCGAAAGAATTTCCTGTTCTTCGGGTGTAGCAAAGCGATTCTCAAACTCACATTCTTTCAGCACACGGATTGCTTCCATATTCCTGCGGAAGCGTTCTTTTTTGCCTGCCTCCGGCACTTCGTGGGAAGCAAGGTCAAAGGTATGCCGTTCAGACAATGGGATTTCAGGGTGCAAATCAAAGGTCTGTACCCGTGAGCGTTTAGGTTGGACAAAAGCTGGTGTTAAAGGTGCAGCTTCTTTTTGTTTAGGCTCAGGCTGTCCGGTTGCTTCCTTTTCGGAAATAGACTTTTTCACCTGTTCCAAATAGTCATTTGCCTGCCACTCGCTCTTAAATTCCTCGCTGACACCCTCGTCATCGATATAGATCGCTTCCGTCAAATCGTCCCAAATGGCGTATCCTTCATCGGTTTCAATAACGAAAAATCTTTCATCAGGCGGGAGTGCGTTTTCCGTCTTGTCCTTTTCAAGATAGGGCGAATCAATGATTTCTATGGCTTGCGGCGGTGGATCAAGATGCTCTGCAAACTCCCTTGATATGGTATTGCCTTCCTTGTCTTTATAGAAAACCACCTTAAAAGGCACACCGTAATATGTTTCCTCTCTTATGTCGCTTGCGAACTGATAGGGGCTTGTGTACTCAATACTTTCACGGACTGTCCCATCCGTATGAAGATAGTCAATCCTGCCGACTGGCTGCGACTGTACCGGATCTTCCTTGTTGCTTGATACAATGTTGCGGGTATTTCGCTCTCCGTTTTCGGTGGCAGAAACCGCCACATCAAAGCCACGGTCAAGCAGCATATTGATATAGGTATCCAAGCGGTTTGCCGGAAAACCACACATTTCTGTTTGCTGATTGTTTCCAATAAAGCGAGAAGTCAGATTCAGCTCTAACGCTTCGCTGACGATTTGTGCGTCCACTCCATAAGCTTCAAAGAAATCGCCCACCTGATACAGCACAAGACTGTCAGGATTTTCTTCCTTGATTTTACTGTATTCACGGTAATTGTCCGTAAAACGGCTGCTGCGCTCGTTCTGCTGAACAAGCTGCATAAAGTTATCCTTGCTCTCCAAGCGTGGCTGCGGGTTTTGCTCCGAGCGATCCATCAGCTCGACATTCCAGTCATCTACCCGTGTGATTTCAAACGGCTTGCCGTCAAAATACACCCTGTCACCAACTTGATAAGAGGCGGCAAACAAAGCCTTTTGCTGTTCCTGCGCCGCCGCCTGCTCGATCCTTGCCACTACATCTTCGGGCAGCCCGTCCACATAGTAGTGAATTTCACCCTCGCTGCTGATATGGGCGATATTTTGATAATCACCGTTTTCCTCAACAGCTCGGTTCCAAACGGTAAGACCATTTCCAAGATAGCCCATACCAATGTCAAAGGCAGGCGCTTCATCTGTTTTTTCTTCGGGCGGTAACTCCTTAACCTTCAGGTGATCGTTCATCGGGTTTTCCCGTACCTTGCGGTCGAACTCCGCTCTGTCCATCTCCTTTTGGAATAATGGAAATTGAATATCGTGAAGCACAACACGCTCATCGTTAAAGGAAAGGATTTCATATTCATCTGCGCCCATATATACAGTGTCGCCAAGATGATAGGCATACTGTGCTTCCTGCTCCGGCTCGCTTGCAGCCGTTTGTACAGCTTCCTGTTGTGGCGGAGCAGAGGAAAGGATTTCACGGTTTCTCTTTTCTTCGGCAAGTTCAGCTCGGCGCTCCTCCTGCTTTTCGAGCCACTGCGGATAAATCTCTTGTTCTTTCGGGTTGAGATAACGATCAAGGCGTATCAATTCTTTGATTCGCTTTTCTACCTGATTCCAATTCAGCCTGATATGAGGCTTGTCATCACCGATACCCTTAGAAATCAAAATACCTTTTCCGTCGTGCTGTTCGTCAATCCCTGTACCTGTAATTACAGGATAGGAGCCGCCCCAACCATATTCGTCTTTTAAGAAATCGACATTTTCCTTTGCCGACAGGCTTTTTTCAAACTGTTCAAAGATACGGAACTTTCCCTCAGATACGCCGCTTCCACGAGTGAGAACAGCGTCTATGATTTCCTGCGAAAAAGAAAAAGCAGAGGTTTTTTCCTCTGCCTGCGTTTCCATAAAGTTCAGTTGTCCGTCTATCGATGGAAGAGGCTTCATTGTATCCTGCAATTCGCCGAGCAGCCGCATTGCTTCAAAATGCTGTGCGATCACACCCCAATCATAGAAACTTTGTGCCGTTCGGCTTTCGTAATTGCCTTCCCAAAGCTGAAGCACATTCTGCCAAGTTTTGTACCCGACTCGCCGCCCGTCGCTCAAAATCACTTCGGTATAATCGTTGTTGAAAATACCTTTGATATATTCGGTGCGGACGGCGTTATCGGAATTGCTTTCATAGAAAGCACGAATTTCGTCCTTTGAGGCTTTTAGGTGGGGCGTTATGCCGAGGATTTCACGGATTGTATCATCTCTGCCGAAAAAAGGCAGACTGGTATCTTCGTGTCTCCTGTCATAATAGTCTAAGCCAAGATTACTTCCGCTTTCACGATCTCCTGTACTCTGTTTCTCAAGTTGTTCATTCCCTGTACCCACTTCATCATATCCGCCGCTTTCAGGCTCTCTGTCAAGCCCTCCTGCGCTGCCATCTGCTTCATCAGGGTTTCTTCCAGTTTCATCGCTGTCTGTTCTACCTCCGCCAAATGCTCCGTCAGGGTGCAGCTCGTCAGAAGATTGTAGTACCGGATTTTGTGGTGTTCCTTGAGAAACTTCCGTCTCATCTGAGCGTACCTGCCCAGAGTCACTTCCGGCTGGGCGGGCATTGTCAGGTCGGGAAGATTGTAGTCGCCCTGCATTGTGTATGTCAACTCGTTCATTTTCAAAGCTCCTTTCGCTTGTATTTTCAGCTTTATTGTAATCGGGTTTTTCTCTATCCGCAATTATGCGATTTTGTCTGTCGAGGGCAAGAATGGTGCGGGAGATTTCCCCAAGCCCCATTTCCGCAATATCACTTGCCGCAATGCCGAGCGCATTCAAGGCTTCCGGCGTATTGAAGTTCGTGATAACAGAGAAATCCTCCGATTCAAAAAAAGGCTCGGTATCTATCCCAAGTCTTGTCATCATCATATACGCCACGCTGTTTGTTACCGCTTTCTTATACATAGAGGTAATCATATCCTCGGAAAGCCCGTAGAGAAAACTGTCCTCTGCGGCATACATCAGATCGCTCAAATAGTCGGGAATATTATCTTCTACGGCGTTTTTAGCGGCGCTCATCACTGCGTCCGCAAGGCTGTCCTTGTTTTCCAGATCGCCGAAAGTGTTTTCAAGGGATTCAATTACATCGTCCGTATATTCCGGTTTCATATCCCAAATCGGAACGGGGCGGGAATAGCGGCTTTCGTGGGTGTCGGAAATATCAAAATAATGGGTTAAGCGCTGTCTGCTTCGGTCAGCGTCCTCAAATACGGCGATACCCTTTGCGCCACGGTTTACCCAACGCCCGAATTTATCATTCCAACGCTCGATTTCCAAAACCGCCGTTGCGTCCGGTCGTTGGGCATAGATAAGAAGCTTCTCGTCAAAGCGCAGCCTGTAATTTCGGCAGGCACATCGTAAAAAGGCTTGCCAGTTCTGTACATCAGAAATAACAGCGTGTGCGGTACGACGGTACATTTCAGAAATCAGGTCGTACTTTCGTGCCATCGGTTATACACCTCCTATCTTTCATAGTCTTTTTGCTTCGGCTTTACGGGAATACCACTTTTGTCATAGCATTTCGGATCGGCGGCAGGTGTGTCCCAACCAAACATTGAACCTGCTTTCATTGCCTCCGCCTGAGCTTTCGTCAAGCCGAGCTTTTCGTTCATTTCGTTTACAAGGGCGTTTGTTTCACTGGGTTTACCGCCCTGAATATCCGTGCGGTAAAATCCGCTTTCGCCTTTCTTGACAATCCCCACACAGTTTTCTGTCTGCACGAACACATAGCATTGTTCCGGCAGAGAGGAACGAAGGGGGATCACGGTGTTTCCGTTCTGCTCCATTCGCTCTGCAAACTCGCAACTATGAAAAATATTGCTTCCAACCTCCAAGTGATAATCGTCTATATATCGGCAGGTACGGTCAAGCTGTTCACCGTCGCTTAAAGTAATACGGATTTTATCCCCATCGGGAATTTTAAATTTTCCCTTATAATCCGGCGTGATAAAGCAGATTCCACGGCTCGCTTTTTCCATATGGCGGTTGAGCCATTCCCGTACATAACAGTAGCAATAGAAGTTATAGTCTCCACGGGTGGGATTGCAGCGTATCAGGAAAGCGTACTTTTCTGTATCCGCACGGAATCCATACTCGGTGGTGTAACTGCCTTCAAAAGCGCTGTCCGGACGACTTTTCGCATACTGTGACATATCGGTGCGACTTTTTAACAGCCCGTATTCTTCAGAGCGCAAAGCATTGATAACCTCGTCCAGCTCGTTTTTGAACTGGTCTGTTTTTAAATCACGCCTGTGGTCAAACCAAGAAGTAAAAAACTCATTGCCACCTGAGCCAAAATCGCCTCTCAAATGCCCTATGCAACCTGTCTGTCCCTCTATCTGTGTGCTTTGTGCGTAAGTATATTTTTGTTCGTCAATATAAAGCGGTCGGATTTTCATTTTCTCACCTCGCTTGTTCTTTTGCTGTTTTTTGTTTCGGTATGTGGAAGCCATAAACTGCCGCAATTTCATCTCCAAGCCGTTTTGTTACCTTCGTTATATCTGCCCGTGTAGCTTTTCCAAAATAGATTTTTTCCTGCAATCGTTCCATCTGTTCCGGCGAAGCAGTATCCTTAAACACACGGTATAGGTAATGATTTGTCCCATCGTGATGAACAGCGTCAGCACGAAGATCGCCGTACTTATCCACATACCACTCTATCATATCCGTATCGGAATACAGGCAGTCCTTGATGTTGCCGGAATCAATCATCTTATATCCCATAACTCTGCCGTTCCATCTGCCGATGTCGCCGATGACGATAATCGGCTGAGATAGCTGAATATTGAGATTTGCCCGTTCATCGGAAAGATATTCGCCATTGGTTTCAACCATATATTCGTACAGCTTGTGTTCATCATTTGGATCTCCGTCAATTTCATTGATTTCAAGGAAATCCTTATATCCGTCACGCCAATCATCAGGGTTGAGATTCATATCGCTCCAGATAATATGCCTATTCTCCGTTCTGTTCTGACTGCTGCTCATCATCAGCACCTCCCAAATAGGAAAAGAGCCTGTTTTTTGTGATCTGCTCCTGAAGCTCTGTGATAACCGTCATATCAGAGACGGATATATCGGGGATTTTCAAAATACTTTGCAGGCTCAGTGCCTTCAAATCCTTTTCAGTTTTGCAGCCGGAATCGTAGAGTTTCGCAAGCACCTTTACTTTCTGCTGCAAAGCGGTATTTGTACTTTTTTTCGCTGCCATTTCTTTTACCTCCTGTCTTAGCTCTTAGCGTAGTCGGAATAGACACGCTGCATTTTATGCCTTGCTCTGCGCACTTCGGGGGAACAGCCCAGTTCAGGGTATTTTGCCTGAATTTTTTGTCGTGTCCTTCGGATACTCTCAAAACAAGGGATACCGTAAGCCTTGTAATTGCTCATCACATCTTCAAAGCTGAAATCTGCGATACCGTAATTATCATAGATACACGCTTTGCTTATGAGCAGATATAGCTTCATATCATCGTTTCGTGCTTCGGGGTGTTCCTTTAAAACCGCAAGCACCCTGTTTTCCACAGTTTCAAGTTTTTTCATCTAAGCCTCCTAAATATAGAAAAAGGGGCGAAGTATTTAAACTCCGCCCCCCGTAGAAGTTCTTACTTTTTCTTTCTGTTACGGATCTGCAAAAAGATAAAGCCGCCTACGATAAAGGCGACCAAAGCAATTCCAATAATAGCTTTCAGTTCCATCAGTTATCCTCCTTCTTCTTTTTCTTAAAGCCGAAAATACCACAAGCAGCTATGCCTGCCACCGACACGCCTGCAAGGGCAAGCCAAAGACCGAGCTTGCTGTCATCTCCCGTTTTCGGTGTATCCCTCAGCTCATTGTGCATTTCTACAACTGTGGTAGAGCCTGTCTGCACCGCAGCTTCTTTATCGGCTGGCAGGATATACATAGCGGAAGCGGAATTGTTTACTTCGGAAATCTTGTACTCGCCGATACGCAGTCCTTCAATGAAGATTTCACCCTTTTCGTCTGTTTCAAGGGTGACATCATAGCCGTTTGCTCCGGTAATGCGGAAAGCAAAGCCTTCCACTTTTCCGTCGGACGATGTTTTCACGATTTTCAGGTTTCCACGCATAGATTCATTTGCAAAACCTTTGCCCTCTGTATTTTCGACCTGATAGGTCTTTCCGTCGGTGTCAATAAACACTTCATACACGCCTTCGTCCAGCGTGAAGCCCTCCGGTGCTTTTGTCTCTTTCACAAAATAGCGTCCATAGAGCAGATCGTTCATTTCATACTGTCCGATTTCCTTTTCGGTCAGCGTACCGATCAGCTCGTCCTCACTGTCAAGCTCGCCGTTGTCATTGGAATCCTTGTAGACTTCAAAAACAGCGCCTGCCAGTTTGGTATCTGTATATTCAGCGTCCACCTTTGTCAAAGCGATATTTCCACGGATAAGCTCATTGACGATTTCAATCTCAACAATCTGCCCGTTTTCCGAAATGTTTACATCATAGACGGTTTCATCAAGCACGAATCCGGTCGGCTGTTCGATTTCACGGATATACCAGTTTCCGTAAGGCACATTCTCAAAGGAGAAGCTGCCATCGTCGCCGGATACGGCGGTCATCAGGGCATTTTCTTCGGTAAAATCCACATCATCGCTCTTAAACAGACCAATGAGCGCACCGCCAAGTCCTTCGCCGTTTTCGTCAACCTTCTTACCTGATACAGAGCCGTAGATCAGCTTATTTTCCATCGGCTCACCATTATTCACTGCAATCGCTACTGTTGCAGTTTCCTGTCCCGCATATTCAAATACAACGGGATATTTTTCGCTGCTAAGCTGATAATGCTCGTCTGTCGCAAGCTCTTTTACATAATAGCTGCCCAAAGGCAGATCAGTTTTGACGGTCGCCTTGCCGTTTTCATCAAGCGTGATGATTTCGATCAGACCGTCTTTCGGGATGGAAGTACCGCTTGCGGATACGAGTTCCTCATCGGCAAACAAGCCAAAGCTGATATTTTTGATTTCGCCATTATTGCCGATACCAAACAGCTCGCTTGTTTCAAGTGCTTTTTCAAGGCTTACTTCAACCTTCTGTCTTTCGTTGACAAAGGAAGTCGCCGTTTCGGTTACGGCTACATTTTGTCCGGCGTAAATAAGTTCCACGGTATGGACTTCATCGCTTAATACCATTCCGTAGCCTGCCTTAACCTCTTTTACCTCGTACTTTCCGAGGTAGAGTTCCTTGCTCTCAGCAAAACCCATTTCATCGGTTGTAACCGTATCGACCAGCTCGCCCTTACTGTATCTCAGCGTACCGTCGGGTGTTACCACATCTTCGGCGGCACGGATTTCATAGACAGTATCGGGAAGCCCCTGTGTTTCATAGATCGGTTGATAGATAACGGGAAGTTCCTGCCCGTTTTCATCTGTTCCGCCGCTTACTGAGACACCGAAGAACACTTCGCCCGTCTTTTCAATACTGATCGTGCCTTTCTGCGGCATATTGGTCTTTTCGACTTTTATCACTGTTACCCCGCTTTCCTCAGAAGAATTTTCTTCCGCTACATCAAAATAGACGGGTGTGGAATCAAGAACATATCCATAAGGACTCTGTACCTCAACGATAGAGTAGCCCTGACCGTATGGCAGCTTTTCCGGCGTTACGAGCGAGCCGTTAGCGTCGGTATAGAAAGTGTCAACAGTTGTCGGGGTGGGATAAGTAAATTCCATCGTGATGAGATTGCCGGATGGATCATAAATCTGGAATCCTGCGCCCGCATAGGGAATTGTTTTGCCAGTTTCTGCGTCCACCTTTACCACTTGGATATAACTTTCAAAATTTCTGTTGTTAATCAGATAGCGGTAGGTCTGAGCGTCTTTTGCGATAAACACATCAAAATCGTCCATCAATTCTCTGCCTTCCCAACCGGACACCTGATGGACGGTATATGTGCCGTAAGGCATATCCTTTGTCTGTGCAAAGCCGTTCTCGTCGCAGGTCAGAGTATCACGCTCAGATTCCTTTGCGTTTTCAAAAGAGCCTGCGGATTTGAGATACACTTCGAAAACAGCGCCTTCTTCGGGCGTTTCAATCTGTGTTTCGCCATCGTCCGTATGTTTGATAATGGCGATATTACCCTTGATAACCTGTTCATTTACATCATTTGCGGTCTGATTATGCTCAATGGTATAAAGCTCTGGCTCTGCGCCAACCTTATGGACTGTCGGATCGAGCAAATAGCCTTCGCTCGGCTCAAGTTCCTTAATTGTCCAATCCGAATCACAGATATATTCTTTTGTGGTGAACTGCCCGTTTTCATCAGTGTAGTATTCGTCAATAAGCTGTTCACCCTTGAAAATCCCGTATTTTGCGCCTACAAGCGAAGCGTTTCCCTGAGCCGTTCCTGTTTCAGCGTCGCTCTTAGTTACAGTAACGGTAAACTTCTTCAGGATATTCGTGAAATTGCGGGTAGTGACCTCATTCCACTTGACAGGTGCGGTCTGATCTTCGGGAATGACATAACGGATTGCGGTATCTACTTCCTCGATGGTGTACGGTGTTGTACCGCTTATCAACACATCTTCAAAGGTAGCCACACCGTTTTTATCCGTAACAGCATACTCATCAACAGCAATACCGGAAAGCGATGTGCCGTAAAGATGGAAGGTCACGCCCTCATTGAAGTTATCCTCCGAGGATTTAATAACCTCAATGTCTCCACGCTTCAGCGTATTATTGAAATTAACGGTTGCAACCTGCCCCGCAACAACGGTTACACGGCGTGTTTCCTGCGGCTCGTATCTGTCGTATTCCTGCTCGGTTACGGTATATACCCCCGGCATTAGGTTATCTACCTGAATTTGACCTCCGTTTTCGGTTTTAACCGTTTTATCAATGCCATTACCTTGAATACGGAAAGTGATACCATCTACCTTTCCGTCCTCACTGGTTTTTACAATTTTTGCCGAGCCATAAGACACTTTCAGTTTGAGGAAGCCCTTGAGCGGATCGTTGACAGTCTGAGCGTAAGTTACGGTATCCTGCACACCGCCGTTTGGTCCATAAATACCGTCCGTCCAAGTGATAACGCCTTTTCTTTGAGCCGTTTTTTCAGCAGTAATCGTCAGCCCATCGCTCGGCGCTTTCTCGGAGATGATTGTCAGCTTATTTCCGCTTACAGAAAACTGAACACCTGAGTCATTGGACGAAAACTTATATCCCGAAAGGACATTGTTTGTGTCCGTCAGCGTAACGGTGTATTTAGAGCCGTCCCATTCCAGCTCAATTTCCTTTGCGCCTCCCGGCGTTTTGGAAAGGAAGCTCGGCAGCTTGGAGTGTTTCTGAACACTCGCCGCCATTGAATTGTAGTAGCTCATAATTTTGTTATAAAGGGGGTGGTTGGTACTGATCTGATCCAGAACAGCATTTTTGCCGCCTGTACTAACCTTATTAAAGTTCTCATCACGCTCGCCGATAACGGTTTCCCAAATGAGAAGCTGGGTTGCGACTGCGTGCGCCAGTTTATCTCCGCCCTCGTTCTGAGAACGCCACGATGTTGAGATTGTACCCGTATAGCCATACTGGAAAATACGACCGATGAACAGCTTAATATCGTCAGGCGAAATGGTGCTGTTATAGGACGAAGGGTAGTTATCCCAAAAATCCTCGCCCTTTTTCGTAAAACTGTCTCCGGTTTCCTGCGGGACGCCGATCTCGATGCAGTAGCAAATATTTCCGGTATAGGAACCCATTGCTCGAACGGTTGTGTAACGGGAAGTTCCTGTTTTCCAGCCATTCATAAGAGTAAGGCTGCTGTGTCCCCATTCTGCGTTGTAATTCGAGTCGCCATCACGGGGGAACGAGATAAGATATACATCGTCCGTTTCCTCTGCGGCATAGGCAGTCGTACCAATTCCCACAAGGGAAGTAACACACATCAGAGCCGCAAGAAACAGCGACATAATGCGCTTTGGTTTCTTTATTTTCATCTGAAATCCTCCTTGAAAATGAAAAAACGCACCGTTGTTTCGGTGCGTTCTCAAAATGGAATATTGAATTTAAGCATAGCCAATATATATGTCATAGATTCCGTCGGAAACTTCTTCCGCCCAAATCCATACGGCTGTGATTTCTTCGTCAGCTTTGTACCGATTCAAGCGGCTGTGAATATCTCTTTCAAGATATTTACAATGCGCTCCGGCACGGATCGGATTATCCCAACAGTAAACCGCCTCGCTGTCCAACTGAAGTCCAACGCTTTGAGCGTAATCCTTCGCAAAGGAAATCCAGTAATCAATGTCGAAGTCGATTTCGGCTTTGCTTGTCGTTTCCTCTGTTTCAGTTGGCATAGGCGCTTCACTTTCTTCGGGAATATCCGGCTGTGGTTTTGATACGGAATTCTCGGTCTTATCCGCTTCGTTGAGCTGTGTGGCGGACTGTACCGCCTGCTCGGTTTCAGAAACAGTCTGAGGCTGTTTGGAGTTGACCGTTTTCTTTTCCGTTGTTTCTTCCTGCTTTTCAGGCTCTGATTCCTGTACGGCTACAGGCGTTGTTTCAACCTCTTTTTTCTCATTTCCCACAGGCGTTTCCGATTCGGTTGAGCTTTGACTACTCTCCGAAGAAGAAAACGGCTGCGGCTTATCTTCATTTGACGGGGTATTGTTGCAGCCTGCAAGCACAATCAGTAAAAGAACCATTAAAAAAGCAATCATTTTTGTTTTCATTACGCTTCACTCCTTTTTCTGCCGCTATTTTAATGCGAAACAGCGTTTCAGACAAAGGTGCGAACGAGACGCTTAATCTTAAATCATAAAACATCCCTCCTGTGTTTTGGAATTGTGCGTTTTCCTGAGATAGATTGAACTAAGTGAGATAGATTTAACTAAGTGAGATAGATATATCTTTCGGATAGTCAGGTAGTATCAGGGGTTGGAGTGTGAGGAAGGGGAAGCAGAAAACACACTCAGCCTTACCTGCTGTCACGCTCGGCACGGTTACGCAAAAACTTGTTGTAATGCTCCAGCGCCTTGCAGACATACTCCTCCGTTTGATTTATGGGAATATTCTTCGGAATCAGACTCCGTACCCTATCCCCACGCAAAACAATCTTCTCACGCTGATTTGGCTTTTCCTCACTCATAATCGCAGAAATCGCCTCTGTGGTCAGCTTGCCTTCCTCAAAAAACTTTCGCATACGAATTGCCTGATCGTGGGACGGGGTACAGTCGTTTATGTCGATTTCGTCCACCAAATCCCTTTGGCAGTCCTCGTTCAGATAGGACAGCTCCACGGCGGGACGCATTTTTATTCTGCCCTCGTCTACAAATTCAAGCAGTTCGGGAACAAGGTTTGTAAGGCGCACATAACGCTGAATTTGTGTATTACTATCCGTTGTTTCTGCCGCCAGCAATTCTCTTGATTTGCCCGTCAAATAATCGTGTCCCACTGGGACACCATTTTCTCTTTTCGGTCTGCCTGCCTGTCTTTTCATTGCGTCAAGCCGCATTTTGTATGCGTAGGCTTTTTCCGAGGGAAGTATCTGCGACCTTTGGAAGTTGCTTTCGACCATTAAAATCGTAGCTTCATCACGGTCGAGGTCTACAACCTCACAGCGCAGCGTTTCAAATCCGGCAAGCTCACAAGCCTTTTTTCGCCTGTGTCCTGAGATAAGCTCATATCTGCCGTCCTCCTTCTGTCTTACGGTAGCAGGAGTAATCACGCCACGCTCTTTGATACTTTCTACAAGCTGAAACATATCCTCATCTTCCCGCACCTTAAACGGGTGGTCGGGGAAATCGTCGATTTCATCAAGCGGAATATCTCTGATTTTGGAAAGCTTCGCTTCATCTCGTTCCTCCTGTGAGGAGAACAGCTCATCGAGCGTGTTCGTAGGCAGCGTGAAGTCGCTCTTTCTGCCTGCCATCGGCTAACACCTCCTTTGTGAAATTGGCGTAAGCCTTAGACACCGGACTGTTTGGCTCATAAGCGTAAATACTTGTTCCTTTTGAGGACACCTCTGCGGCTTTTATAGCAACCGGAATCGTTGATTTATATATCCTGATATGGCTGCCAAAATTGTTCCTAAGTGCCTCTATCGTGCTTTTGGCAAGATTAGTCCTTCCGTCCACAAGTGTCAAAAGGATACCGTCGATTTTCAAATCGGCGTTTGTGTGTTTCCTCACCTTTGCAATCGTCCCCAAAAGCTGTGTCATTCCCTTAGCGGGAAGATACTGCGCCTGAACAGGGATAATCACGCTATCTGCCGCCGTAAGTGCGTTAAAGGTAATCATACCCAAGCTCGGCATACAGTCAATGAGAACATAATCGTACTTGTCTTTTACAAGGCTCAGGTAGTTCTTCAAAACACGCTCTCGGCTCATAGCGGTAACAAGCGTCATTTCCAGTGAGGACAAACTTAAATTTGAGGGTACAAGATCAACCTGTTCAGCGTGATGCAGAATACCGTCAAAGGGATTTTGTTCCTGCTCCGATATGATTGTTTGAAGCTTCTCCGTCAGAGTTACGGAAAGGCTGTCTGTATCCTGCCAGCCAAGGCAGGTCGTTAAATCTCCCTGTGGATCGGCGTCAATCAAAAGCACCTTTTTCCCTTGCATAGCAAGTCCAACGCCTAAATTGACTGTGGTCGTGGTCTTGCCTACGCCGCCTTTCTGATTACATATGGCAATCGTCTTGCAGTTTGACATCTCCGACTTTACCTCCTTTCATAGATTTCACAGCCGACTTTATAAAAAGCGGCTATGTAAAAACCGCAGAATTTGTTCTCAACACCCCCTGCGGAAAGCGTTTCGCTCTGTACGGGAAGCGCTAAGGTTACGGTTTGCGAAACCGTATCATAGGAATCTCACCTCTGCCGGGTACTCCGCCAGCTCCGTAGAGAAGTATCATTATCATTCTGACTGTCATTGCCATTTCAGTAGCAACCTGAATTTCAGGTCGGGAATTCTCGCTCGTTCTCCATATATCATAATAGGAAAAGTCACGGCGTACCCACCTTCGGGCTATTCATCAGAACTAATGTCCTTAGCGCCTGTCTATTCAATTTTCAAGGTACTGTAAAGGGATAAGTCCCTTGCGGGAAAATAACCCCTTCACTCATTTGGACAAAGGGGGGCAAAATGCACACCCAAAATCGCCCCTTTTCCGAAAAAAATTTGAAAAAAATTTTTTTGACCTTGAAAATCGCCCTAAAACGCAAAAAAAGCCGCCTGCCTC
>ENA-OXYD01000132-OXYD01000132.1-human-gut-metagenome-genome-assembly--contig:-NODE-132-length-16138-cov-18.315737_pt1 | contig 16138 bp, 9 predicted proteins | sample MGYA00244942_ERZ652756 | MGnify/ENA primary metagenome ERZ652756 (study PRJEB26926, sample SAMN06164492) | human gut metagenome | biome: ENVO:00009003; feature: ENVO:2100002; material: ENVO:00002003...
TGTTTGCAGGAACGGATATAGACATAGATGAGAAAGAAGAGGTGATTGATATGTGCAAGGCATGGGAAGAACAGAAAAATGAAGGCAGAGAATTAGGCAGAGAAGAAGGTCGAGAATTAGGCAGAGAAGAAGGAAGAATTCGTCAGGCAAAAGTAACGGCTTTAAAACTTCAGAAAAAAGGACACTCAATAGAAGATATAGCTGAATGTGTGGATTTTGATGAGGAAACTGTAAAAAAATGGCTTGTGAGTTAATATTGTAGTGAAATGTAAATTAGAGGAAGCAATCTTTGGGCGAGAACTCGGAGGTTGCTTCCTCTTTTACTGACAGTAGGATGGGGCTTCATTCTCTACGAACGGCTGGCGAATATACTCTCGGGTGAGCGAATAGCGAAGGTGCTTAGATACTGTTGAATTATGCGCATGAAACACAGAAATGAACTGCCACTGGGATGTAATATATCGTTGCTGTTCAAACGCAAGCTTGACACCACGCTGTCAAGCTATGCGCCAATAAATCAACTATTGTCAGATTACAGCCCCTGCCTCGTAGAGGCACTTTTAATGGGCCGTAATCGTTACTGGTCACACTGATGGTGTGAGCAGTAATGGGCAAGGAGAAACGCGCCACGGACGGCGCGTTTCGACGGTTTCGTCAAGCATAGAAAATCTAAAAGCATAATTCCTACAGTATCTTGGCAGTGTAGCGTAGCTCTCACGAGAGTGTATGCGTTAGCCGGTCACATGGAGTGAAGCCCCTCACGCTGTGCCAAAATACAGCTCGGGAGATTATTTCTTTGAAAAAATATGATTTAAATGCAATAAATCGGTTAAAATTTGGTTAAAATTGCTAAAAAAGGCGAAAAAAATTATACAGTAATGATACTATTGTACTAGAAAATAACTTGCATTATACTTCGAATTATGGTACAATGAGCACATACAAACCAAAGAGATGCTGATAGGGCACAGCTCTTTGCACAAAAACCATGTTATAATGAAAAGGAGAAAAGAACTATGGTAAAGAATGTATTTAAAAAGTTAGGAAAGAAACAGAAGAACAACAAAGGTTTCTCTCTCGTAGAGCTTATTGTTGTAATCGCCATCATGGCAGTGCTTGTAGGTGTACTTGCTCCACAGCTTATCAAGTATGTTGAGAAGTCAAGAGAAGCAACAGATATTCAGAACTGTGATAGTATTGCAACAACATTAAAGACATATTATTCAGATAAAGAAGGTGCTCCAGATACCATTAAAGTTACAGTTTCAAAAGATGCTGATCCTGTGATTGATCCTACTGAACAAACTCCGTTAAAGGATACTGGTTTGGAAACTACAAGGTTAAAGGGAACTAAGTGGAATGGTAATATTGATATTACTTATACTAGTGCAACAGGAAAAATTACATATTCAGCATCATCTGATTATTATACTGCAACTGGAACAGACGATCAGATTAAACCGAAAAATTAATTTTTGAAGGGATAATTATTAAATGATACCAGAACTGATACCCATCTACATCTTAATATTTGCATTCGGTATAGTTATAGGCAGCTTCCTAAATGTCTGTATCTACCGCATACCGCAGCATGAGACAGTGGTGACCGAAAGGTCCCACTGCATGAGATGCGGGTATCAGCTCGCGTGGTACGATATGGTGCCGGTTTTCAGCTGGCTGTTTCTTCGTGGCAGATGCCGCAAGTGCAAAGAACCGATATCACCTCAATACCCTATTATTGAGGCGTTAAACGGTATATTATACATAGTAGTTTTTGCAGTAAATGGACTTGAGCTTACGAGTATCATCTACTGCTTTCTTACATCTGCACTCATAGTTCTGAGTGTGATAGACTGGAGAACATATGAAATTCCATTCGGAATCAATATATTTATACTGGTGCTTGGAATCCTGCATGTGTTTTTAGACCATGATAACTGGTCTGAATATGTGATAGGATTCTTTTGTGTCAGTTTATTTCTTGAAATCCTTCTTCTTGTAAGTGGAGGAAGAGCCATAGGTGGCGGAGACGTCAAGCTCATGGCATGTGCAGGCCTTGCGATAGGCTGGCAGAATATTACATTAGCATTTTTCTTAGGATGCATCATCGGTTCTGTGATACATCTGATTCGTATGAAAGTAACAAACGCAGGCAACAGGCTTGCGATGGGACCGTACTTGGCAGCCGGAATATTTATTTCGATGCTATGGGGTGAGAAAATGATATCGGCATATTTGACACTCGCAGGCTTTTGAAAAACGTGTTATAATATAGCGTACTTAATATAAAACAGGTAGTACGACAAGCAGTGAGACAAAAGCGGAGAGGACACAGATATACCGAAATATATATATAGAATGTTTGTAACTGAACAGTTACGAATGTTTTACAGATGTATACAGTGTAAAACAAAGATAAACACGGAGGACTAGGTTATGGCAAATAGGGTACTCGGTATTGAAATAGGGGAGAACCTTACCAGAGTAGTTGAGATTGATTACAAAGCAAAAAATCCCAAGATTTACAATATGTTCGGCTTCCCGACACCACCGGGGATGATTAATGATGGAGTGGTACAGCCGGATGGGATGTTTCGTTCTATCTTATACAGTAAGCTGAAGGAAAAGAAGATTGCCACAAAAAAAGCTGTTTTTGTTTTAAATTCAGCGCGTATAGCAAGCAGAGATATTGAGCTTCCGCTTGTTAAGGAAAAACAGCTTAAGGAAATGATCGCAATGAATGCATCGGATTATTTTCCGGTGGATTTGAGCCAGTACAAGCTGGTACATCAGATTATAGAGAAGATTGACAGACCGGAAGAAAAGAAATTACGTCTTTCGGTTATTGCTGTGCCTAATGATCTTATTTTGTCGTATGGTGCTCTTGCAGCTGATTGCAGGCTGCAGCTTGTAGCACTTGACTATAGTGGAAATGCCATTAAGCAGCTCATGAGAAGAGAGATTCCAGGAGATGTGAAGGTGACTGTCAAGGTGGATGAGGTTTCTACCACACTGACTGTAATGGATGGAAGCATGGTAAAGCTGCAACGCAATGTCAACTATGGACTTGCTGATGCTATTGAGGAGATTCAGGATAGTGAGCTTTTTGGAGAGTATCTGTCATTTACCGATGCAGTTGATGTGGCACGCAGAAAGACCTGCCTTGCAATAAGGCCTGATGGCACAGTACCTGATGAGCCGGCGGGCGGCGGCATGGATCCTATGGGGCATGAGATTGATTCTGAGCGCTTTAAGAAGCTTCGCCTGAATGTGTCATATTCACTTTCCAATCTGATAAGCAGTCTCGGACGAGTAATAGACTACTATCAGTCGAGAAACTCAGATACTCCTATCGATAGAATTTTCCTCATTGGCTTAGGCGCTGATTTCAGCGGACTCTCAAAGCTTTTGACCAATGAGCTGAATGTCAAGGTGGTTCCGCTCCAGCAGTTTGACGGCATACATGTGGCAAAGAGCATAAACCTCGCAGAGGCAAAGCTTGCAGAGTATTTCAATTGTGTCGGATGTTCACTGAGCCCGCTTGATATACTTGACAGTAAGAAAAACAAGGGAATCGGTGCTACGATTATGGCAGGAACAGCTGCAGGTGCTATGTCATCCGGCGGCGCACAGGCAGGGATGCAGGGAAATCCACCTGTCGGTCCTGATGGGAAGCCTCTTCCCGTACCGGCAGGGGAGGAAGCAGAAAAGCCTGTTTCTTTTGCAGTGCAGCTTCTCATTTTTGGATTGTGTGTGGTAGTTGCAGTTGGTATCACGGCATACAGCATTTTTTCAAATCTTGTTTTAACTTCAGACAATATGACACTTAAAGCTCGTGTTTCTGATTTGTCATATGCACAGAATATATATGATGTGTACAACCAGACCAAGAAGGACTATGACTGGACTAAGCTTCTTGAGAGCGCCTCATCCAACAAGAATGATGAGATAACGGGCTTCGTGGATGAGCTGGAGCAGAAGCTTCCGTCAGAGGCCAAGCTTGTGAATATGTCTGTTACGACAGATGGTGTTTCGATGACCATAAAGACAGGCAGCAAGGATATAGCGGCTGATGTGATTGCACAGCTTCGTACATTTGAGAGTATCATGGTATCCAATGTGTCAACCATTACAGAGGAGGTTGATGAGACCGGTGCTTCAAAGGTTCAGTTCACAGTAGATTGCACATATGTAAAGGCTGATGACAGTGCTGCTTCTGAATCGGGGGATGGCACAGGCAGTGAGCCAGATGATACATCAAAAGATGCGTCATCACAGTCACAGACGGATAGTAATTCATCATCAGATACAGACAGTACAAATCAGTAGGGGGTGTTAGGATGTCAACGAGAGATAAAAAGTTACTTATTATATTAGCGGGTGTTGCCATTTTAGCACTGACATATTTTTTGATTTTTATGCCGCAGTCCAATAAGAGGGATTCACTCAAGAGCGAAAATATGAATCTGAAATCACAGTACAATCAGCTTTCAGCACTTGCGGCAAAGGCGGATGACTACACAAAGAAGACAAAGGATATGTCTGATGCCATGCAGCAGGTATATGACAATTTCCCTTCATATTTACAGATAGAAAACGGCATCATGGATGCGGTTGCTATCGAGAAATCTACCAATACAAATATTACAGAGCTTACAGTCGGCTCACCGACAGCTATTGATGTGAATAATCCGACCGGTGAAGCCGGTACAGATTCTTCGTCAGGAAGCAGTTCGGACAGCAGTACCACGGAGAGCAGTAATGCAGACAGTTCGCAGAGCTCTCAGACCGCTGATGGCAACAGCTCACAGTCACAGACAGGCGACGGCAGTGCAGCTGGTGGCAGCACATCATCAAGCTCTGCAAAGTCTACGGTTACAGGCTATCAGCTTTATGATGTCAGCACAGTTATGGCATTCAAGACAGAGTATCATGGGCTTAAGGCTATGCTCGGCGAGGTGATTGGTTCATCACAGAAGAAGACCATCAGCACACTTAATGTGAGCTTTGATGATTCGACAGGCAAGCTGACAGGTGAGATGCTTGTGGATTCATATTTCCTGTATGGACTTGATAAGCCATATGAGGCACCATACATACCTGCAGTACCACATGGTACAAATAATCTGTTTGGTACAACAAACTAACGGATTATTATAATATTAGATTATTAGATTACCGGGTTATTGAGACTGTAAGTGATAAATATCAAATGTTAGATTATTGAGTTATGAGATAACAAAATACAAGAGGGGAGGAAGCAGATTTGAGAAAGCTAAAAAACGATGATCGAGGAGTAACACTTGTGGAGATTATTGTGTCGATTGCTATTCTCGCAATAATCGTGCTTCCTTTTTTGAATGCATTTGTCACAGCTACAAAGACCAATGTGAAGGCTAAAAACGAGATGAATGCCACACATCTGGCGACCAACATTATGGAGGGTATTGAGAAGAACTCCATGAAGACACTGGCGTATCAGTTTAACTATCCGTCGGAGGGCTTTGATGTGGCGGACGGCTTTAATATATCAGATGGAAGCAGTGCATGTGAGCTTCTTAAGAAGTCGGGCAAGTTTGATAATGTAAAGAGGCTTGAGGATATCAGTGCTGAGATTGTAAACAAGGATGATGTCATTACTAGCTGTATTCACAAGACTGATGCATCAGCCAAAATAATCGATACATCGCTTTGGAATTTCAGGGAGTCGGATGCGCACAAGTATTATTTTTATATGTCAGGCGTGCAGTCAGGCACAAAGAAATACAATGCTCTTGTGACAGTGGATGCAAAATCGGACGCAGAGTCGGACAATAAGGTTAAAAAGTACAACATGGACGAGGTAGCGGATATGTCGGCCATGGATGCAAATTTTGACTGCATGAGTGCAGACAAGTATTCTGCTACAAATATTATAGCTGCATTTAATAATATGCCGGGTGTAGGCGGCATCACTCAGGAGGATATCAAAAGAACTATCACCATAGATATAGAAAAGTATGGAGCTGCGAGCAATAAGGCTACCAAGGTGACGGTGTCGTATTCGTATTCTATCAATAAGAATGGAGTAAGAAAGACTTTTCCGGATCCGAATAGTGCACTGAAGGATGATTATACCATGGTGATTTACGACAATTCTTCAGATACTGTGAACCATAATCTGAGAAATGTCTATCTGTTTTACAATCCATGGTACACATCTACAGGAGCACTTTACAATACCTGCAACGATGTCATTATAATCAATAATAAGGGCAAGCTGGACTGCACGGTAAATATTGTAAAGCAAAAGACTATATCGGATCAGTCAGAGTTGAGCACGAAGGAGAGTACATATAAGGCATATGTGAAGGTAAGTGAGCCGGGAAATCGTACAGGTCATGCTTATACTCATATAGCCACCAATCTGAATGTAAATATGGGAGCACCGGATAATCCACTACAGCCCGATCAAGCTATATATGGCTTTAATAACAATGTAATTCAGAATGATGTAAAGGCAATTGTCGATATAAAGAATCTGACAAAAAGCAATGCATCTGAAAGGCTGTATGATGTGAAGGTGGCTGTATACGAGAGCAAGGCTTCACTGGATGATATATTTAAGGATAAAGACCCGGTTGTTACGATGACCGGAAGCATGGGGTATTAATTATGAAGCGTAATGATAACCGTGGTGCTTCCTTTGTGATGGTTGTAGTTGCAATGGCTATAGTGGCTGTTTTAGCTGTGACTGTGCTGTGGATAGCGCTTATGAACCTCCAGATGAAGGTGACGGACGAAAAAAATACAGACAACTTTTACTCGGCAGAGGGTGTGCTGGATCAGATATGTACCGGTCTGCAGGGAGATATTTCCAAGGCTTACTCAGCTGGATATACCAAGGTTATGGAGAATTACTCTGACAGCAGCATAAATGAGGCCGGCAGACAGAGTATATTTGCGCAGGAGTATTTAAAGAGCTTAAAGGGAAGTCTTGAGTCTGACAATACCGGTATGCACTATAAAACTGAAAAGCTTAAAGACTATGTGGATAGTAAGCTCACAGACGAAAACTCAAAGCCACACGCTGTGGTCAAGGCGGTAAATGCCGATGAAAATGGAAATGGACTGCTCAAGGTATACAACAGCCGCGCAGTCATTAATGGCATCAGGGTAGAGTATACCGATGAAAAGGGATTTAAATCAATAATAGAAACAGATATTTCTCTGGGAGTTCCATCCATGAGCTTTACAGCATCGGGAGGAGTTCCGGAGCTTTTTACATATTCTCTTGTCGGAAATGAAGGACTGGATATTATATCAGGACTTAATAAAGTGAATCTATCCGGTAATCTCTACGCCGGCTGTGAAAATGCGGCAGGCACAGGGACTTCTACTACGAGTGTTACCATTCCAAACAATGCCACACTTGATGTAAAGGATACCAGCTATATGATTGCAGAGGGCGATATAGAGGTGGGAGACTTTGCCGGAAAAGATACTGGTACAATAAAAAAGAATATGGCGGGGGTACACAATAACAGTACACTTTCTGTTGATTCACAGTGCCAGCTGTGGACAAGCAACATAAATGTAAATGGTGCAACAGTCAATTTAGATGGCATGACATATGTGGCAGATGACATGACCTTAAAGGGTACAGGCTCAAAGGTTACACTTGGCAAGAATAATAAGAATAACAATGCGAAGTACGTCGGCTTTGGCAACGGAGGTGCTGACAAGGAAAATCCTGTCGCAGGCGATAGCTCTGCTATTATCATAAACGGCAGGGAGGCATCTCTTGATATGTCAAATATCAGGGAGCTTATGTTGGCAGGAACCGCATATATCAATACCCAGGCTATTGTAAACTCAAGTAGTGTGGGTACACAAAACAGCAATGTGGGCATGGGTGAGTCAATCTCTGTAAAGGGTGACCAGATAGCATACCTTGTGCCGCCTGAGTGCATAGGCACAAGTGGAGATGGTGCGGATGCCAAATCGCTTTACAACAAGAATCCACTCTCCTTTAAGGAGTACAAGGATATTACGGCAACAGGACAGGATCAGACAAAGTATACTGAAATAAATGCCAATGTGGTCAGCACAAAGACAGGTAAGTCTCTCTCGGCATATCTGCCGGAGAAAAAGACAATCGACAACTGTATAAAGAAGGTCTTTGTTCCTTCTACTGATAATAGTGATGATGGACTTGTATACTATTATGTAAATCTGCCAACGAACAAGGCAGCTGAGTATTACAGAGACTATTTTGGCGCAGACAGTGACAAGCTCAATAGATACACTAAGTTCTATACTGACAGCATAAAGGTAAATGAGGCAGCAAGCATCTATACTGCCGGCAATTACAGCATCTACGATGGCAGCAATTTAAGCCTTTTGAAGGGCATAGCTGATGGTGTGGACATGGATGCACAGTCAGATGCCTTACAGCACACGTATACTGCACTAAACTCAAAGCTTTTGACAAATTATGCGGATTTACCGACAAATGCAGCAAGTGTTTCGCTTTTTACAAATATAGTTAACAATACCAATTTGCTGAAAATAGTGCCAAATTCCGGTAATAAACATATATTTGAGACTGAGTATCAGGGAAAAAAATACCAGGCAATTGTCAAAAACGGTAACTACACCTATGATGCAAATGACAAATCACACAATGTGGATATAATTGTTGCTACGGGAGATGTGACACTGAATGCTGACTTTACAGGTACCATAGTTGCAAAGGGCAGGATAATTGTAAACAAAGACCAGTGCGAGATTGATAATGGTACTCAGGAGGTATTTAAGGCATTGCTTCTTGAAAAGGTAAGTGATGCAGACGATGCACTGCACCTGTATGATGTGTTCATGGACGGTGCCAACTATCTGGGTAATGTTTCTTCTTTTTCAAATAAGAAAGAGGCAGATACAAAAATAGATTATACTACGCTCATTACATACCAGAACTGGACCAAGGAGTAGAAAACAAGCGGCTTCTAAGGCGCAAAACAGCTGCGAAATATTTATATTTGACAAATTTTGACGATATATACAAGGGAGGAATCCAATATGTCTGTAACAGAAAAAAAGAATAATGGTGGTTTCTCTCTGGTAGAGCTTATAGTAGTGATAGCGATATCTGTCGTACTTATAGGTGCGGCAACCATATCCATTCGCTCGGTCATGGGTGTTGAGGTGAAGCAGTGTGCCAGAAATATTGAATCGATAATTAATAAAACAAGAGTCACCACTATGGGAAAGGACAGCGCAGTTCTTGAGATATATAAGGATGCATCAGATGGTGCCTACTATTATAAGACGACCATAAATGGTACAGTATCTGCTCCGAGCAAAGTCGGAAAGAGCAGGATTGATGTTTACTATTCCATGAAGGATGATTATAGTGACAAGACACAATTGAACAGCTCAGACAAGATAATGCTTCAGTTTGACAGAAGCTCAGGTGCACAAAAGCCTGATGCCAATGGTAAGTGCTGCAGCCGTATCTGGATTCAAAAAAACAGCACAGAAAAGGTTATCACGATATACAAGGAGACCGGTAAGGTGGTATGTGAGTAATTTACATAGTTTAATGATGAATATTTTATTTTGACGCAAGGCTGTTATAAGGTTGTATGATGAAATCGGAGAGGAAGATGAACCATGAAACTTTTAAAGCGCATGAACAAATCAAATAATAGGAAAAACAGTGGCTTTACACTTGTTGAGCTTGTCATTGTCATGGCGATAATGGGAATACTGGGTCTGGCTGTTGTGGGCTTTATCGGTACGAGCACGAAGCAGTATAAATACGCTTCAAAGGATGTAGATTTACAGTATGAGGCACAGCTTACGATGAATCAGATAGGAGACCTGATAATTGATGCGCAAAAGGGTGTCAAGTATGAGCCTGCTACAGTGGCAGCGCCGGTGGAGGTGGCATCAGCAGCCCCTGAGGCCGGTTATATTGCAACTGCATCAGCGGAAGAAGCGTCATCCGAAGAAGCATCATCTGAGGAAATATCATCCGACAGCAAGCTGATTATCTACAACAAGGATTGTACATACAATATCATATACAGACCGTCAGAGCACAAAATTTATCTGCGAAAGGATACACTGGATCCTGCAACAGGTGCGGTGAAGGCAGATGGTCAGGGCAAGGAATCTCTTATGGCAGAAAATGTCACAGGCTTTACCCCAGATTTAAGCGAGGCAGAAAGCAAGAACTCTGTCGGAATTGTCGTGGACTTTAAGGCAGGGGACAAGAAGTATACTTCAAAGCAGAACTTCACTATGCGTAATAAGGTGCCGACCGGAGCAGATGTGGAGTATGTGGTACCGGAGGAGCCAATTTCTGTACATATATATTATGGTGGCAGAGATGTCTCAGGTCAGAGTATTTCATATGTCAGAAAGGATAATAGCAATGTCCTCGAATTTACATCTAAAATATTGGGAGGAAATAATCCAAGCCAGGACGTTACATGGTCATGCACCGGCAGCACTGCTGGGAGTGGAACAACGTTTAATCCTGCTGAGAATACAGCAAAATTATCTATCGGAGAAAATGAAACATCAAAAAAGTTTGAAGTTACTGTGACTTCAAACGAAGATACTTCCAAATATGCATCTGTAACGATAAATGTGGTTGATACACGTAAGTGGATGAACACGCAGGAAATACATGGACTTAATGGTGGAAATACAGAAAAAACATGGATAGATCAGTACGAGGTAGAAAAAAGTGGTATAAAATATGATGTGACAAACTTTGAATGGCACATTGAAGCATATTCGTTGGAAAATGGCGTAGAAAGTCGGAATAATGATATTATAGAATATTCTGAAGCAGAAAAGGCTGATTATAAGGGTGGAATAAAATTTACATATCATATAAAAGATAATACGCTAAGTATGACATCAGGAAACCGCATTCAGGGTAAACATTACAGAATATATGTTTGGGTAACCTTGAAAACAGATCCGAGTATTTCTTCTAATGTAGTTACTTATACATATGACAAACAATAAAAGGAGCAATCGCAATGAGCAAATTAAGAAAAAAAATAGTGGTTCCAATATCACTCACACTTACAGGATGTCTCGTTGTGGCAGCTTTTGTGCTGAATGACAGCCTTACAAAGGTCGATGCAAATGTCGCGTTCAATGGAATATCTGATATAGTCAGCTCACATGGCAAGGACAAGCCCTTCAATATAGTGGAGGTGGTGCCTGACAAGAAAATGGCATCCATCGGCTATCTGATTGACGGTCAGGAGCCTGACGATTGGTTTGGTACACTGTCAAAGATGTCTGACGATAAGGGTGATGGTGTTAAAAAAAGAGCTGACTATATGTCAGGTCTGAAAACAAAGCTTGAGCCTATTACTACATATAAAAAGGATAACACAAAGCCTCTGTACTATGAGCAGTATGAGGAGAGCTATGTCAGTCTGGGCAATGACTGGAGTGAGCTTGCCCTTGTAGATATGGATAAAATAAATCAGGGCACCGAAGGCTACAAGATGACAAAGCAGGAGAAGGGTGACTACAAGTTCAATACCGATTACCAGCTTGCTGTAAATGAAGATGGACTGCCTACAGGTCATTACAGACAGAATGTTGACCATTATGTTTTCATGCAGGGCGAGGATGAGACAGAAGATGGCTCTGAATCTGTGGATACAGGAAAAAGAGGCTACTACAGTGTTGCGTTTACTGCAGTCAAATTGCCGGATGGCATGACAAATACACAGTATCTGGTAGGGACTGATAATTCACAGAAAGCTGATGGAAATACAGACAGCGGTACAGATGGTAACATCGATAGCAGCACAGACAATACGACAGATACAGGCACAGCAGATGACACATCAGACAAGCATGTGGTTTATTCTATAAAGAGCTCATATGCAATCGTTTCCGATGAGAATATGCAAGCCATTGCGAAATATGATCCAAAGGCATATATTTACAGAAAAGACAATTCAGATATCACATCGCCATATGAATTTGTTGCAAGAGCTGACCGGATGGCAAGTCTGCCTGATGGCAGTAAGCCGGATTATGAGAAGTATACATACTGTACGGTTGAGATGGAGTATGTGCCTGCAGATAAAATCACTGATGACGAGACCTACTACGAGGTGGACACTGAGGTACCTATTGAGTTTAATTACGATGAGACAGGCGAGTATGGAGCAGTGCTTGACTCACAGAATCCATACGAGAAGATAGATGATGGCACACCGGACAATCAGAAGACAGGTAACACAGGAAAGGTAATCCTCACCGATACAGACGGATATTTTGATATAGTTAAGGACAGCCAGACATATACCTATGTGGGTAAGGGAAAAGGTGACTATATAATGGAGGCTGATAAAAACGGCTCGCTTGATTATCCTGTAAATACCACACGCATATATTATAAGGGTGGTTTCAAGAACAATAACTGGTTCAGAACAGGTGTATTTAACCAGGAGGGCAAGACAGGCGATGCTGATAAGACTGCCAATATGACCTTCAATGTAAAAACGGTCACACCCAAGGAGCTTGAGCAGATAGATGTATCAACAATTGATTTACTCTATCTTTCCGGCTCAAAGTCCGTCCTTTCAAATGATTTAGTAAACGATGCTGCAACATATAAACCTGATAATGACATTTCATGGGACAAGGTAAAGCAGATAGTCCAGCGTGTGCACCAGAGTGGTATAATGATGCCTGTTATAGTGGATAATGGTATTGTGTGGCCTGCTTCAAGTGCAGACTACTCAAGTAATATTAAAAAGCTTGCAGGTCTTTTGAGCTGTAACAATTTCAGCTCGCTGAATTTTACTAAGGACTCAGCTGATAATTTTATTAACTGGGGGAATGACATAAAATACTATAAGGTTGACAGTGGAACCCATAAATATGGTTTTGTAATTGGCAACGAATATGTTATTCCACGAAACTATAATCCTAGTACGGATGTGCCATTTGTTTTAAGAGATGATTTTGCTTCTGCATTTATTGCAAATGAAGATGAAACTCAATTTGTCGAAGCAGCTAAAAATGAAAATTTTGACGAGATAGCAGAGTATATCAACTCAGAGAATACAAGCAGGAAAAAAGAAAATGATACTCTTGGAAAGGACGAGTATGCATACTATGACAAGGAGATTTCAAAGGCGATAGTTTTAAGCTATATCATATCGTATGCCGATAAAAGAGACATTATAAATCCGACAGATAGTCTGAACATACTGGATATAGAGCCCGGAACTGTAAAAAATGAGTCTGACGCTTTAAATTATGATAAGCTAAAAAATTGGCTTGGATCAAGATGCCCGGAGAAAAAAAAGGTTACAATAACAAGGGTTACGAGTGCAGAATTTATTGGAAGAATAGAGGATCTCAATAATTATGATATGATATATATGGGACTTGTAGCCGATAATCTGAATTATAGAGATGGTCATACAGTATATAATGATTGGAAAATGGATGGGCTTAAATACTCAAATGTTGGTGACATTGTTGTTATAAATCCGAGTGATAAGGTAAATTATTGGGGATATGATATGCTCAAGAATGGTCATGCGGGATTGCTGGATACTGATTATATAAATAATGGAGAGGCGCTTAATACTCAGCTTACATTAAGAGGAAATGGAAATAATGCTGATTATTTAACTGCTCCAAACACATACAGAGGTTCAGGCAATGATATTACTAAGCAGAAGGTTTCAGAATTGGAGGATTATATAAAGGCGGGCTTTCCTGTCGTCTTTTCAGATGGCTTTTTCAGCAATGATAGCAAGTATGAAAGTGGAATTAATGAGGATTACATTGATAACTGTTCAAATGTTTTTAATTTTTTAAAATATGCAAAAGATAAAGACAAAGACAATGTTCTTAAAGTGGACAACAATGGAAACTTAAAAAATAAGTCAAATGAGCCAGCGGTGCTTGTTACCTACCTGACTACTGAAAAACCTGAAATATTACTCAAGGAGCAGGAAAAAGTAAAAGATACAGATTATGTTGAGATTAGTAATAATCAGATCACATTGGAATTTTCAATAAACAATGCAGGCGGTGCTGATTCCAAAGCAAGTTTTAATGCACAGCTGTTTTTGGATTCAAATTCCGATGGTAAGTTTTCGACAACCAATGAAGGAATAGATGCAAATAAGATAAAAATATATTGTGATGGCACTATTGTGAATCCGGTAATGGGTGATAATGGTAAATATATGTATAGTCTGAATGCAGGCAATTATAATTATAAACTGGTCTATGATTTGCCGAATGGCTATGTAGGAGTTATGCCTTGGCAGCTTCGTGTAAGTCAGGCTACAAATAGCTACAGATATGATCAGAAATCCGGATATGTGTATGTCAAAAATTCAAAAGGCAGTCCTACAAAAGTCAAGATTCTTCAGATTAATTCAAAGTTGGAGCATAATGAGGGCTTTAGGGGAAATTTTGATATGCAGGCGCAGAAGAATGATAGCAATACAAAGTTTCATAAATTACTTAGTCAAGTGAAGGATTTTGACCTGGATATAGAAACAGTTCGTTATGACAACGTACCTAAAATGGATGAGGTATGTGATAAGTTGCAGACATACGATATGCTTGTAATTGGATTTGGTGATTGTTATGATATTGATAATACAAATAATCATCTCGATAAAATAAAAGCATATATCCAGTCAGGAAAACCGGTATTGTTTGCTCATGATACAACGTCATTTTGTAATAATAAAAATGATAATAAATATAATAATGTCTGGGGATATAAGTTTAACTCTATAATTCGCGATACTGTTGGTCTGGACAGGTATGGAATCTTGTCAAATGAGTATTTAAAGAAGGGCAATACATTACAGAAGGGTACTGATGCGGATTTTGATGAAGCTGTAAAGAACGCCGAAAAGAATAACACTGATATTGCATATGAGCCAAAATCTGATCATTCAGTTATTGTCAGACAGAATCAGGGATTTACTTATGCAGATTTAAATCAGTATCAGTGGAAAGATAATGGTAACGATCATGGCGAGTACAGGCTGTATTCAGGGCTAGATGGTAATGATTTTGAAGCTAAGACTAATAAGGCAGTCAAGGTTAATTCAGGACAGATTACCACATATCCTTTTAAGATTGCTGACGAAATAAATATAGCTACCACTCATAAGCAGTACTACCAGCTGGATATGAATCAGGATGCTGATGGTGATGGTGAGAGTGATATTGTTGTATGGTATACCTTGTCAAACCATGGAATTTATGAGCAGTCTCCAAAGGATGTAAGAAATAATTATTATATTTACACAATGGGAAATGTAACATACTCAGGTGTAGGACATTCCGATTTCTCAAATAATGATGATGAATTGAAACTTTATATAAACACTATGATTGCTGCATATAGTGCATCAGTTCATGAGCCGTCAATTTATCTTAAGGAGAATGCAGATACTGATTCAAATGACATAACTACATTATATGCAACTATTGATGATGCCATTGAAGAAGAAGCAGCTAATAAAGCGGATGCCAGACTAGATGGTGCAGACAGTACGCAGGATGTTTATTTTACGGTAAAAGATTCAAACCTTGTGCGAAATCAGATTGATGAAAAAACTGTTGTTTATTTGGATTTTTATATCGAGGATCCGCAAAAAAATCCAAAAGATGAAACGATTGGCACCGGAAATGATAAGATTTACTTAAAGAAGGTGGACTGGGATATCTATACACTGAATAATGACGGAACAGAAAATGAACAGATAAATAACAGTAAAGAAAACAGTCAATTAAATAAGGATCCAAGGGACTTCTTTGAAAATAACAAGACATATAAGGTAAAGGTACCATTGAGTGTTTTAACGGAGGGAGCTAATTCTATAAAGATTTATGCCGTAGGATATAGTAAGATTTACCAGTCACAGGTGAGCGGTGGTGATAAAGAAACTACAACAGCAAAGGCATACAAGACCTTCCAGATACAGCGTGTAGGTCTTGCCGATTTGGATTAGTTTTCAAAGGCTCCTGGCTATCACATACTTTTCGATTAAGCACAATTTATCAAACAGAGACTTATATAAACCATTTATATAGTCTCTGTTTTTTTACTGTTTCTTTATAC
>ENA-OXYD01000163-OXYD01000163.1-human-gut-metagenome-genome-assembly--contig:-NODE-163-length-14396-cov-8.934454_pt1 | contig 14396 bp, 8 predicted proteins | sample MGYA00244942_ERZ652756 | MGnify/ENA primary metagenome ERZ652756 (study PRJEB26926, sample SAMN06164492) | human gut metagenome | biome: ENVO:00009003; feature: ENVO:2100002; material: ENVO:00002003...
GTCGGCAGCGTCAGATGTGTATAAGAGACAGGTTGGGGAGAACAATAAAGCCTCAACATATACTCTAACGTAAAAAAGAAAGTAAAAACATACTCCGACACCCGCAGATAAGGCCCGATAACGGTATCCCAACTCTTGATACTCTCGGCAATAACCACCAGAATACTCAAGACAATGAACCCTATCAACGCCACATCGAATAACTTTCCCATCGGTGTGTCGCTTTCAAAAATAATCACATATATTTTATGCTTTAATTTCTCATCATGCAGTAAATTCTGCCATTTATTCCAAATACGCCTCAGAAATGCCATAATTTTTTAGGATAGAACACAAATCATTCACAATTATAACAAATATTGCCCGATTTATGTCCCATCGGTAACTATTATTTTCACTATATTTGCACAAAACCAATAAAATAATAGCATGAAGAAACAACTTATGACAGGTCTGTTCACAGTCCTCGCCCTTACAGCAGGCGCACAGACCTTCCAAGAATGGCGCAACCCGGAAATAAATGCGGTAAACCGTGCGCCGATGCACACGAACTACTTTGCTTTTGAGAATGCAGATGCAGCTAAGAAAGCAGACAAAAAACAATCAACTAACTACATGACTTTGAACGGAACCTGGAAGTTCAACTGGGTAAAGGATGCAGACTCCCGTCCGACTGATTTCTGGAAAACCGGCTTCAACGACAAAGGCTGGGATGACCTGCAAGTTCCCGCCGTATGGGAACTGAACGGATACGGTGATCCTATTTATGTGAACGTAGGCTATGCCTGGCGTAACCAGTTCCAGAACAACCCTCCCGAAGTGCCGACAGAGAATAACCATGTAGGTTCTTACCGCCGTGAAATTGTAGTTCCCGCCTCATGGAAGGGAAAAGATATTATCGCCCATTTCGGTTCGGTTACCTCCAATATGTATTTGTGGGTAAACGGACGTTATGTAGGCTACAGCGAGGACAGCAAACTGGAAGCCGAATTTGACCTGACTCCATATTTAAAACCGGGTCAGAAAAACCTGATCGCCTTCCAAGTATTCCGCTGGTGCGACGGTACCTATCTGGAAGATCAGGATTTCTTCCGGTATAGCGGCGTGGGACGTGACTGCTATCTATATGCCCGCAACAAAAAACGCATTCAAGATATCCGTGTAACTCCCGCCTTGGACGCAGCTTACCAAAACGGCAGCCTGGCTGTCAATCTGGATTTGAAAGGCAGTGGTAAAGTCGATTTGGAACTGGTAGATGCACAAGGCAAGCAAGTGGCAACCGCTACCGCCAACAAATCCGGTCTGGTGACCATGAACGTAGAGAACCCCAAAAAGTGGAGTGCCGAAACACCTTATTTATATACCTTGCGTGCCAGCATGCAGGGCAGCAATGAAGTGATTCCTGTCAAAGTAGGTTTCCGCAAGATTGAATTGAAAGGTGACCAGATCTTGGTTAACGGTAAGGCAGTCCTGTTCAAGGGGGCCGACCGCCACGAAATGGATCCGGACGGAGGCTATGTAGTATCTCCCGAACGTATGCTACAGGATATCCAGATAATGAAGCAATTCAACCTGAACGCTGTACGTACCTGCCACTACCCGGATGACAACTTATGGTACGATTTATGTGACCAATATGGTATTTACGTCGTGGCCGAAGCCAATATAGAATCTCACGGTATGGGCTACGGCGACAAGACACTGGCCAAGAACCCCTCTTATAAGAAAGCCCATCTGGAACGTAACCAGCGCAATGTACAACGCGGATTCAACCATCCGAGCATCATCTTCTGGTCATTGGGTAATGAAGCCGGTGACGGCCCCAACTTCGAACAATGCTATAAATGGATCAAAGCAGAAGACCCCAGCCGTGCCTGCCAATATGAACAAGCACGCCAGAAAGAACATACCGATATCTTCTGTCCGATGTACTATGATTATAACGGCATGGAAAAATATGGTCAACGTACCGATGCTACCAAACCATTGATTCAGTGTGAATATGCCCATGCAATGGGTAACTCGCAGGGTGGTTTCAAAGAATATTGGGATTTGATCCGTAAATATCCGAATCTGCAAGGTGGATTTATCTGGGATTTCGTTGACCAGTCCTGCCGCTGGAAAGGAAAAGACGGCGTGATGATCTATGCTTACGGAGGAGATTTCAACCGTTTTGACGCTTCTGACAATAACTTCTGTGACAATGGTTTGATCAGCCCCGACCGTGTTCCTAATCCGCACATGTATGAAGTAGGTCACTTTTACCAGAATATCTGGACTACTCCCGCCGATTTAAGCAAAGGGGAAGTAAATGTGTTCAATGAGAACTTCTTCCGTGACCTGTCCGCCTACTATATGGAATGGCAAGTACTGAAAGATGGAAAAGTAATCCGCACCGGACGCGTGGATGATTTAAAAGTCGCTCCTCAGGAAACAGCCAAGATTACGTTGAATATCGGCAAGACCTGCACCTGCAAGGAATGGTTGCTGAACGTTTTCTACAAACTGAAAAACCGCGAAGGTTTGCTGCCCGCAGGTTTCACCGTCGCCAAGAATCAGTTGACACTGAATGATTACAAAGCACCGTCTATGGATTTGAAGAACGTGGAAACGACCAATGTAGCCACCGTTGTTCCGCAAATCATCGACAACCAATATCATTATCTGATCGTAAAAGGCAATAACTTCGTAGCCGAGTTCAACAAACAGAACGGTTACTTAAGCAAATATGCAGTGGACGGAACGGAAATGCTGAAAGAAGGCGCAGCCCTGACCCCTAACTTCTGGCGTGCCCCGACAGACAATGATATGGGAGCCGGCCTGCAAAACAGATATGCCGCATGGAAAAACCCGGGATTGAAACTGGTTTCCTTGAATTCCAAGACAGAAAATGACCAGATAGTAGTGAATGCGGAATATGACATGAAGAATGTTTCCGCCAAATTATATCTGACTTATGTCATCAACAACGAAGGAGCCATCAAAGTGACCCAAAAGATGACAGCCGACAAGAATGCCAAAGTATCTCCGATGTTCCGCTTCGGTATGCAAATGCAGATGCCTAAATGTTTTGAAACCGTAGAATATTATGGTCGTGGTCCGGTAGAAAACTACAGTGACCGCAACCACAGCACCGACTTGGGTATTTATCGCCAGAGTGTGGATGAACAATTCTACTCCTATATCCGTCCGCAGGAAACAGGAACCAAGACCGATATCCGTTGGTGGAAGCAACTGAATGCCGGCGGTAACGGACTGAAGGTAGTAGGTGATGCTCCATTCTCTGCATCCGCTTTGCATTATACCATCTGTTCACTGGATGATGGCGAACAAAAAGACCAGCGTCACTCGCCCGAAGTACAGAAAGCAGACCTGACCAACCTGATCATCGACAAGGCTCAGATGGGATTAGGTTGTGTAAACAGCTGGGGAGCTCTGCCGTTGCCTCAATATATGTTGCCCTACGGTGATTATGAATTTACTTTCATCCTGACTCCGGTAAAACATAGCGTCGAGATAGAATAAAACACAGGTTAAACAATAAAAACAAGGTGGCTGGATTTGTTTTCAGTCACCTTGTTTTTATTCCCTCTGTTCTTCATAGCTACTGCCATCTACAATTTTCATAAAACAAGTATCACACAAGTATCTGCCCCAACCATCTCTTCAAAACACATTTTCCACCTTTTTTCCTTCAAATTCTTCATACGCGGACAATGTTTTGAACCTCAAGCCATTACAATGAACCATTCTTATTCCAATCCTTCATAAATTCTTCATAAAGTTATATCCGTTCCCTTCGCATGAACCAACCACGGGAATCCATTCCGACAACCCATCGAATCTTTTTCCTTATTTTACCGTACCCGATTACAAACCTCGGTTGTATTACTCATAAAGAACAATTAAACACTAGTAAAATGAGATCAGACGGCTATTTGAAAACAGCGTGGATCATGACCGTATTATTCAGCATCATCCTTCCGCTTCATTCACAAACACCCCGGCAATTCTCTATAGAATTAAAGGACAAACCACTTCCCGCCGCCCTTAAACTAATCGAAAAGGAAGGCGGAAAGAATATTATCTTCTCCTATAACGAAACAGAAAGCTACCGGGTTACAGCCTCCATCCGGCAAAAAACCGAACTTGAAGCCATCGGCACTGTCCTGAACGGCATTCCTTTCATTTGTAAAGAACGGGAAGAATACTTCGCCATACAGAAAAAGGGAAGAGACATACGCATTACCGAAATACGAGGACAAGTAACCAATGAAAAGAATGAACCGCTGCCCTACTCCAATGTACTCTTATTGACTCCCGGCGACTCCACCTTTGTAAACGGATGTGTCACCCGTGAAGACGGAAGTTTCCTGATGATAGCGGAAGAAGGGATACCTTACTTGATACGGGTTTCTTATATAGGCTATAAGACGGAAGTGCAACCTTGCCACCCTACTCTTACGTTTCACCTGCTTCCCGACACCCAACTGATGCAGGAAGTAACCATCAGCGCCCGACGCCCCATGATAGAAGTGGGTCCCAACGGACTAAAAGCCAACGTGGCAGGAACTTCCCTGGCCCGAATGGGGTCTGCCGCAGAAATGTTGCCCCATCTTCCTTTCGTCACCGGCCATAACGGCGAATACAATGTAATGGGATGCGGTTCTCCTGTAATCTATATAAATAATAAGAAAGTACGTGACATGACAGAACTGGACCGTATCCGGGCCAACGAAATCTTATCCGCAGAAGTCATCACCACTCCCGGAGCAGAATATGCCTCGGACGTAGCAGCCGTCATCCGCCTCCGCACCATCCGCCGGCGCGGACAAGGGTTGAGCGGCCACTTCAATACGACTTATTCACAAGGACATTCCGCCAACGCCAACGAATATATGGCATTAAATTATCGCACCGGCGGTCTGGATCTCTTTGTAAAGGGATATATGGCACAGCAAAACTCGTATGGAAAAACCACAAATATGAACCGCATCAAGGGTTCCGCCATTTGGCAAACCAACAAAAATGATGTGCAGACCCATAAGAGCCAACGTTTTTCCGGTGAGCTGGGATTCAATTATGAACCGGATGAACACCATTCTTTCGGTCTGCGCTATATGCCCGAAACCGGAATAGGGAATGCAGACAGAAATTCATCCGGTAAAACCGTCACCAGACGTAACGATGAAGAAACCGACCGGATAAACTTTACTACAGCAGAACAAATACATACAGGTTGGGATCACGCGGCAAACGCCTACTACGCAGGAGAACTGGGCAAATGGAATATTGACTTCAACGCCGATTACCTGTTCAAACGCTCGCATTCCGACCAGAACGCCATGAATAATGACGATGCAACCGTGCAAGCAGACAGTCGCATGCGCAGCTCCCTCTATGCCGCCAAGCTGGTAGTCAGTGCCCCTTTATGGAACGGACGTTTTTCATTCGGTACGGAAGAAACTTTTACCAACCGCCATGATATCTTTACCCAAAACGGTTTCTCTGCCGATGCCGACGACCACATCAAACAATCCGTATATGCCGCATTTGCTGACTATTCAAGATCCATCCGCCATTGGAAACTGAATATGGGAATACGTTATGAACATCAACAAACAGATTATTATGAAAAAGGGATAAGGATAGATGCACAAAGCCCTACCTATAATGATATTATTCCTGTATTGGCCGCCAGTTGGTCACACAATGGCAAAAGTTTCAGCCTCTCTTACCGGTTACGTAAAAATAACCCCGATTATAGCCTATTGACCAATTCCATCCGCTATCGCAGCAAATATGAGTATTCTCAAGGAAACCCTTTGCTGAAAACCCAAAAGACGCATCGCTTTTCGGCCGGCGCCTCTTGGAATTGGCTCTATTTCTCAGCCTATTTCAGCCGTATTCTCAATATGTATACCAATATAATTATGCCATACAAGGAAGATACACATCCGGGCGTCCTCTTATTTGCCACACAGACCATTCCTACAACCCATAATTACGGCATTAGTTTCAATGCCTCTCCCAAACTGGGGTGTTGGGAACCACAACTCAATGTGAATATGGCTTTTTTGGACATGAATGCGAATAAAATAGGAATCACCGAACACCGGAACCAACCCCGTTTCTATATCAGTCTGGACAACAACTTCAACCTTCCCAAAGGCTGGTTCTTCAATATGGAAGGATATCTCTCCACCGCTTCCCGGCAAGGATTTTTTGTAACGCGCACGGAAGGACAAATCAATGCACGCCTTTCCAAATCCTTTTTAAAAGAGACACTCACCATAACATTCACCGCCAATGATATTCTTAGAACAGGGTATTTCCATTTTGATTTATACGGCATAGATGCCTATATGGAAAATCGGATTTACCGGGATTTCCAACGCTTCGGCCTCCAAGTATCCTATAAATTCAATGCCACCAAGAGCAAATATAAAGGAACCGGAGCCGGACAAAGCGAAAAGAATCGTCTGTAACCCCAGCGGAGAAAAGGAAATTTCCGTACCTTTGTTCACGGAAGACAAGGAAACATGCAGATTTTATTCAGGAGAAGAAACCATAAAGAAGAGCACTTCGAACGACTGTTCGCAGAAATGTACCCACGCCTCGTCCGCTTTGCTACCACCCTGATGAGCAATACGGAAGAAGCCAAGGACATAGTAAGCGAAACCATGGAACAAGCCTGGAAGGAGTTCGACCAACTAAAGGAAAACACCCGTAGCGCCTGGCTCTATGCCACCGTGCGTAACGGATGCCTCAACCGCTTGAAGCATTTGAATGTGGAACAGCAACACATAGACCGCCTCATCGAAGCCACCCGTGCGGAAATGAATCAGGGTTACCGCGCACACGAGGCACTGTTGCAGCAAGCGGAAAACATAGCCCGCAGTTTGCCCGAACCGACTTGCACCATCTTGCGAAGCTGCTATTGGGAGAAAAAAACATATCAACAGGTAGCCGACGAATTGGGAATCAGCCCCGACACCGTGAAAAAACATATATCAAAAGCATTGCGGACTCTGCGCGAAGCGATACTGAAAAAGGAGGATAAACAATGAAAAAGGAGTTTTCAACAAATGACCACATCCATCCGGACAACGGAAAGAATCCCCATAACCAAGACTCCCCCCAAAACGGAACTTGGAATGACCATCAATTGGAACAACTCTTTGGTGAAGCATTGGGGGATATTCCCACCGCAGACGAAACCCGGAAAGCCTGGCAGACATTCATCCGTCGTCACCGTATCAGACACCAATCTATCCGACGGATAACGATACCAGGTATAGCTGCCGCTGTCATCGCCTTGGTACTTGTATTCCAGCCTTTTTTGCAACCTGAGCCGCAGGAAGTGGAAGTCTTCACTTCACTGGAAGTTCCTGAGGAAATTACTTTTCGGGAAGAAGGGAAAAGGATAATTGTAAGCACCCCGCCCGCTACCATTACCTCCGTTCAATTAAGCGACGGAAGCAAGGTATTGCTCAGCGCAAACAGCCGTCTGGAGTATCTAAAGGAGTTTACAGATACCATTCGCAGTATCAAACTAAGCGGAGAGGCCCGTTTTGAAGTAGCCAAAGACGCTTCCCGCCCCTTTATAGTATGCACCGAGCAACTACAAACACGAGTACTGGGAACGGTGTTCGATGTGAAAGCATATCCCCGTTACTCGCCGGATGTCATCCTCTATCAAGGACGAGTGAATGTAAGTCATACCAAGCGCAATCAAAGTAAGGAAATGCACCCGGGGGAACAAATATCCTTGGATAAACAAGGAAAACTCCAATTGAAAAGAGTTGATACGGAGAAGAGAAAAGGATGGGCGGAGAATGAATTTTCTTTTGACAATACCGACTTGAGGCAAGTCATGCAAGATATAGGTTCATGGTATAACATCAGCATCGTATTCCGTTCACGTCCGTTACTGGACGAACGCATCTATTTCCATATCAACCGCCAACTCCCGGTGAATACCGTACTGGACGCCCTGAATGATTTGAAAATCGCACAGTTCACCATGAAAGAAGGAAAAATAATAGTGGAAACACCACAAGACAAGAAACGATAACATCAATGGGAGTTCAATAAACAAGCCTGTATTTTCACCTGGAGATTAACATATCAGCGTTCTTTTCATCTTCAGGTGAGAACCATTCAGTTTATCCCCCCTGTGCTAAAGAACTGACAGCACTATCTCTCTTTCCAGTTCCCTCGTGTGAAATCGGGAATCTCCACCGGTACACTGCCCTGCCGCACGGAACGCTCGCTCAGTTCCGTAATGCAGGACCATTCGGCGGCGTCATACACATCCTGATCCAACGGCAAACCGTTCCTCAAACAATGAATAAGCCGGTAGTCCATGATATAATTCATCTCATTCGGCATATTCTTCCGCCGCGCCTCCTCGCCGATAACTGCCGTAAAAGGATGTTTATACTGCTCCATCATCCGCTCAAACTGCTCACCGGACAAAGGTTCCTTGCCATATTCATCGAGCAGAAGACAGGGAACAGGATATTTCTGCATGAATCCCTTCGTGCCGCACACCGTCTGATGGCGGCTGTACGGGCGAGGAGTGGTCACATCATATTGCAACAAGATAGTTCTTCCTTTTGCGGTATGAATCAGCGTGGTATTCACATCCCCCATCTCATAACTCTGCGCCGCTTCTTCGGAGGATGCGCCAAACACCTGTCCGGCATAAGCAGACAGACCGGCCTGACGCGAGGACATGGAAACCAGATACTCCATACGGTCTCCCCGATGAATATTCATCCATTGGCAGACAGGACCCAAGCCGTGAGTAGGATAAGGATTCCCCGTATGCTGCTGGCTGTAAAGCTTTATCCAGTGATTGTGATACCCACCCGCTTTTTCGTCTGCAAAATAATGCTTGCGCAAGTCATGGATGTATGCCCCCTCGGCATGAGTGATTTCGCCCAACACCCCCTGCTGCACCATGTTCAATGTAGTCAGGGCAAATGCATCGTAACAACAGTTCTCCAGCATCATGCAGTGACGGCGGGTTTCTTCGGCTGTATCCACCAACCGCCAGCAATCGGCCACACTCATGGCGGCAGGAACCTCCAACGCCACGTGACGGCCCTGCTGCAAGGCATAAACGGCAATATCAGTATGAGTCAGCCAGTCCGTACAAATATAAATGAGGTCTATCTCCTTGCATTCGCACATCTTGCGCCACATCCCTTCTTCCGAATAGTTCTCGGCTTCGGGACGGCCGAACTCCCGTAAGATATGCTCTGCACGCTCTATATTCTCTTTCCGCAAATCACAAAGCGCTTTCACCTCAATGCCTTCCAGGTGCATATATCTCTCAAGTGCAAGAATGCCCCTGTTTCCTAATCCGACAAAACCGATCCGAACTACGGGGATGGCAGGGCAGGTTAAATTAAGTACGTTGGGTCGTTTCATGGACTGCTTTATTTTTCCGGCAAAGATAAAGAGAAAAATCGAGAGGCAGAGGACTGCCTGTGAATAATTTGCCGGTATACCGGTCTGATGTCTTTCCGTATCGGAACCTAACCTCTTTCAACAGCAAACATAAGCCTTTTTCTCCATACAACTAAGGTCTTTATTCCTATTATCTTCTATAGTCTTCCGGTGCAGACCGTACAGTCCACTGTAGCAGACCGTACAGTCCATTACGACAGACTCTACAGTCCATTGCAATGGACTGTAGAAGGTTTCAGTATAAAAGCCCTTAATCATCCGGAAGAAAACGCTTAGCCAAAGAGAAGACAGCACTTAAAAGCCGCTTTATAACCAGACAGTTCCCTTTCCCGGAAAAAGACAAAGAGGATGTGTCCGGACCGAAGTGACAGCCACAGAACACATCCTCTGTTTTCGAATGAGAACAGTACAAACGGTGCTTAAATAATAGAAGTACGTTTGGTAAATTCTATAATTTCGGGAATATAACCGAATGCCAGACCGGTCACCGTGTCGGCACAACCATAATAAACGGCCACCCGTCCCGTTGCCGGATCATGCAAAGCCGCACAAGGGAAGCATACATTGGGCACATCACCCATGCATTCGTAAGGTTCACGCGGAGAGATAAGATAAGGTCCCGAACGGAATTTCACCTTCCAGGGCTCGTCCAAATCAAGCAATGCCGATCCAAAGGCATAGACATAACCGTTGCAGGAACGAAGCACACCGTGATAGAACAGCAACCAGCCCTCACTGGTTTCGATGGGAATGGGGCCGGCGCCAATCTTCAGGCACTGCCATGCACTTACTTCAAAAGGCGCGGGTGACATGACGTGACGATGGTGTCCCCAAAACTCCAAGTCGGGCGACTCGCTATAATAAATATCTCCGAAAGGAGTATGCCCGTTGTCACTGGGACGGCTCAACATGGCAAACTTACCATTGATCTTGCGGGGAAACAGCACGCCATTACGGTTGAAAGGCAGGAAAGCATTCTCCACCTGATGGAATGTCTTGAAATCCGTAGTCCATGCCACGCCGATGGTGGGCTGGCCCTTATATCCGTTACACCAGGTCACATAGTAACGGTCGTCGATAAAGCAGACACGCGGGTCATAACCGTACACCCATTCACCAATCTCAGGAATATCACACTGGAACTGCAACTTCTCCGGATTGATGTCCCAATGAACGGCGTCCTTGCTGAATCCCACATGGAGCGCCATCCGGCGGTTTGTATCATCACAACGGAACACTCCGGCATACCCTTCGCCGAAAGGTACTACCGCACTATTGAATATACTATTGGATGTAGGCAGCAAATCACGGGGAATGATAGGATTCGCACTACATCTCCACATTACATTTTTACAACCTTCGGGACGTTCCTCCCACGGCATACCGGGCAACGGATTGCCCGCAATCTTCAATTCACTCATATTCTCTTTTTTGTTAGGTTAATAGTTTTTCTCTATTTCTTGTCTTCGTGCGTGAAGGGTACAAACCAAGTCATCAGGAATGCCGGAATGGCAGCCACCAGCACAAAGATGAAAAACAGTTTATAGCCCAGCCAGTCGCTGACATATCCGGACATCATACCGGGCAACATGACACCCAGGTTCATGATACCCGATGCAAAAGCATAATGCGCCATCTGATGAGGGCCGGCAGCCACCTGTTGCATCATGAACAAGGTAAGCCCCACAAAGCCGAAGCCATATCCGAAATACTCCAGCACAATGGCTCCGCCGATAAGAGGCGCACTCTGCGGTTGGAAAATGGCAAGCAGCGTGTAAGCCATAAAAGGCAGATTGAATACACAACACAAGGAGAACAAAGTCTTTTTCAATCCACGTGCGGAAATATAATATCCGCCCAGCAATGAACCGAGTACGAAAGCTGCCGCTCCGAAGGTTCCGTAATAAATGCCAATCTCCTGTTCTGTCAATCCCAAACCGCCCACATCACGACCGGCTTTCAGGAACAAAGGTACAATTTTCATCACAAACCCTTCGGCAAAACGATATAAAATAATAAAGCAGATGTAATAAACGATATGCTTTTTAGTAAAGAAGTTCCGGATGACATTCCATAACTCGGCCATACTCTGCGAAAAAGAGGTGACCGAATGGGCATGCTTGCCCGAAGGTAGCATACGGGTATGATAAAGTCCCAAAGCGAACATCACTCCTCCGAGGACAATCATAATGACCGTCCAGGAATAGAGTACCGCATCTTCGGCAGGACCTTCGTATTCATCTTTCAAGAAACCGGCCAGATAGACCAGCAGACCTGTACCGATAATCTTGGCTACGTTATAAAAAGCACCTTGCCAACCTATATACTTAGCCTGTTCCTGTGCATTCAACTCGTCCATATATACCCCGTCACAGGCCACATCGTGCGTTGCCCCGCTAAAGGCGACAATGGCGAACAAGGCGATAGTGATTGCAAAAAAGGACGGAAGATGAAGCGACAAGGCAATCAACCCGAAAGTGACTCCCGACACCATCTGGGTGAGGACGACAAAGAATTTCTTGGTACGGTACATCTCCAGCAACGGACTCCAAAGGGGTTTCAATGTCCAGGGAAGCATGATAAGGGAAGTCCAGAAGGCTATCTTTGCATCGCTTACTCCCAAGCCTTTGTACATAAGTACGGCTACCATATTCAATACGACAAAAGGGAGCCCCATACCGAAATAAGCGGTGGGAACCCAAAAAATAGGACTACGGCGTCTGGCCGAAGTTGGGGTTTCGGTTGTTTTCATTTATATCTAAGTATTAAGGTTGTTGAATTCGGCTATAACCGAAGATAACTTCATCCCCTTTCAGAAGGAGATGAAGTTACCTTTCGGAATCTATAAACGCAATAGGACGAAGCATTTGGTAAATCAGTCAGTTATAGGAATAAAGCTCACCGCCTGCCCGCCGCCTTTTGCCATGACTACAGACAAGGTATCGGCTGCTGTCACCTCTTTGTCCTTAATCTGATACGAAGTAGGATTCGTTTTCCAGTCGGCATCTTCTCCATCAGCATAAATCACGGCATGGTATTTTTTATCTTTCTCCAGGAAATCCAATGGAATGGTGAGTGTACGCGACTCTTCATTCGTGGTGGCTCCCAGGAAATATTTATCTTTCGCTTTCCGCACCACAGCTACAAACTCTCCCGGTTCGCCCTGCAAGGCTTCGGACCAGTCACAGTCCGCATCAAAATCCCGGAAGAACTGGAAGGCAGGATGCCCTTCATAGTTCTCAATCATATCCGAAGCCATCTGCAACGGAGAATAAATGACAACCCAATTGGCTATCTGCTTTGCCAAGGTGGTATTCACACGGCTGTTTCCTTTATCCAAGTCATTCCACTTCTTGCGGCGTGGGGAATTGCGTGTCTTTTCATAAAGAATATCAAAAGTACCCGGTGTATAATCCATCGGACCGCCCAGCAAGCGGGTAAACGGCAATAACTCGTGATGTTCGGGGGGATTACCTTCACTCCATCCGTTCCACTCCATGCCGCGGGCGCCTTCGCGCGTCATCATATTGGGGTAAGTACGACGAATTCCTGTATCTTTGATAGGTTCGTGGGCATTAACGGTTGCATGATAACCGGCGGCAGTCTGCACCACCTTGCGGTAATGGCGTACATTGAACTGTCCATGATGGCTGTGACCGCCCGGCAGTCCTCCGGCATAACCGGTCTTCACGCTGTGCACTCCCAGGTCTGCATACCATTTGTAAGCATTGTCCAGCTGGCGTTCGTAATTAAAGATATTGCCACCCGTTTCGTGGTGACCGATTATTTCAATCCCTTTCTCCTTGGCATAACGTGCCACCTCTGCCATATCGAAATCGGCATAAGGCTTGGTATAGTCAAAAGTCTGCATACCGCCCCAACTTTCCCAGCCTTCATTCCAGCCCTCGAACATCACCGCTTCTATGTTATTGGCAGCAGCAAAATCTATATATCGTTTGGCATTAGCGGTGGTAGCGCCGTGGCGTTCATCCATCGTCCACGTTTCAACCCCCAGATGCATTCCCCACCAGATACCTACGTATTTCATAGGACGTATCCAGCTCAAATCACCCTCCAGCGCACAAGGTTCATTCAGATTCAGTATCAGGCCGGAGTTTATCAGACCTACCGCTTGGGGAGCTATCTGGATACTGCGCCACGGAGTAACGAAAGTTCCTCCGGCAAAACGGGCTTTTACCCCATCGGGCCAGGAGGCCAGTTCCGATTTGAAGTGACAACCTTCGGTATGCTTCAAAGTCATTTCGGGGAAATCGGTCAAAGCCGCTTCGTGAATACTGGCATATACCCCGTTATCTGTTTTGAAAGTCATCGGGGTGTTGGCATTATCCACCTTGCTGACGGGCAGGGTACGATACAGCAACTCGTAGGTTTCAAAACTGGCGGGAATAGACCATGACTTGCCATCCTGCGCCAGATTGAATGAAGTGAGCTCGTCCATCACGAACACACTGTCCACTTGGGGTACTTGATATTCATAACGAAAGCCCAGACCGTCGTCGAACACGCGGAAACGGAGGGTCAGCCGTGTATTCGCCGGATCTTTCAAGCGCACAGCCATCTCGTTATAATGGTTCCGGATAGATTTATTCTCCCCCCAAGGCTGGGTCCAGGTTTCATTCTTTGTGGTAAACTCAGTATTTTCTATCTGAAAATCTTTGGAGAGATTGAGCCCGTCACGACCTTCAAAGCCCATAACAGAAGGAGTGATGAACGGTTTTCCTCCTACAGAAACTCCATAGGTCATCGCTCCTGCCTCATTCAGGTTGAATACTAATTTTATATTGCCATCCGGCGATGTTAATTCCGTGGAACGGGAACATCCGCAAAACACAACTAACAAAAATAATACATAGTAACTGTATGTCTTCCTGTCTCTTATACACATCTCCGAGCCC
>ENA-OXYD01000167-OXYD01000167.1-human-gut-metagenome-genome-assembly--contig:-NODE-167-length-14191-cov-9.408461_pt1 | contig 14191 bp, 19 predicted proteins | sample MGYA00244942_ERZ652756 | MGnify/ENA primary metagenome ERZ652756 (study PRJEB26926, sample SAMN06164492) | human gut metagenome | biome: ENVO:00009003; feature: ENVO:2100002; material: ENVO:00002003...
GGCTTGCCATAAAGCTCTTCATCGTGGTACCTCCTAAATTATTTTCTAAAATATTAATATGGTATATCCTCAAACACGTTGTTTACCGGGGCATTGGTTCACACCGTATCTTTAAACTTCACACATTTGGACATTATACAATACTCATCCGTGTGTGTCAATAAACTTTCTTTATTTTTTCAGGCGTTTTTCTTTATTTTTCAGCATTCATCTACCATTTCGCATTCAAATATGCTATCTGCGTCTGACCGCAAATCTTCCGTTCAGACCACGGCGGTATTTCATCATGAGAATTCTTTTGACAGATGCATTGATCCGTTTTTTCGATATCCGCTTTGTCTTGTAAGCCCGAAGCAATGCCTGATATGTTTCTTTATAATGCTCCGTGCAGAGAAGATCGTCTCCTGCCTGAACTGCTCTGACAGCACTCTCACCCTCACTTCCGGTAAAGCTCCGTACTCCTGCCATCGACAACGAATCCGTAACGATCACACCTTTAAATCCCATTGTATTTCTAATGTATTTGTTTACCTTCGGTGATATAGATGCCGGATTTTTAGAATCAAAACAATGTACAATATTATGGCTTACCATAATCATATCACATCCCGACCGGATTCCCGCCTGAAATGGCTTCAGATCACGTTTTTTAAAACTGTTATAACTTCGGTAATCATGAATCAGATTCGTATGCGTATCTCCATTATTTCCATAGCCCGGAAAATGTTTTAATGAGCTGATCATATCCTCCTGTTTCATGTTATTCACCACAAGATTGATATATCTGGAAGTATCCGCTGCATTTGTAGAAAAACTTCTATTATAAATGAAGTTACCCGAGTCATATGCAACATCAGCAACCGGTGCAAGATTTGTATTGATTCCAAGCTTTTTCAGAAATTTTGCTTTATTCTTCGTGTCTTTTACAATGCCATTCCATCCACCTGCAGAAAAAACCGCTCTCGGTGATGCATATGACGTGGATCGGAACTGGCGGTATCTGGATGCCCTTACAACAGTTCCGCCTTCTTCATCCACTGCAATCAACATCGGAATCTTTGACGCTTTCTGAATTCCATAGATCCGATTTCTAAGTTTCTCCGGTGTACTGTTTTCAAAATCTTCCCCAAACAAAACATATCCGCCAAACTGATATTGTTCCTGGATATTTGCAGCATTTTTAGCAGGAGCCTTCACCAGGATCATCTGGGCTATTTTCTCCTCCCAGCTCATTTCCTTCATCCTGTCAGCTACACGTTGTTCTATATATTTGTCATTATCTTCATAATATCTGGCATGTACATCTGTGCCTGTGTCCGTACATATAATAGTCAGACATAAAAGCACACCCATACATATACAAACGATTCTTTTATTCATATCGGATCTCCACCAGTGTCAAGCCTTTCGCAACTGCGGTCGGTCCTGCCTTGCTCCGGTCTCTCGCTTCCAGGATCCCCTTCACCTGTTCAGGCTCCATCAGTCCGGTTCCGACCTGCATCAGAGTTCCTGCAATGATCCTTACCATGTTATATAAGAAACCATTTCCCGTGATCCTGATATGAACCATGTCATCCTCTTTCGTCACATTTACTGCATATATCGTCCGAACCGTCGTCTGTACTTGTGCGCCTGCCGAACAGAAGCTCTTAAAATCATGCTCACCAACCAGATAAGCAGCCGCCTGATTCATCCGCTCTATATCCATCGGATAATAGCAAAATGCCGCATATAACCGTTTTGACGGCAATTCAAACCGCCGATTCAATATATTATATTCATAAGTTTTCACTGTATCTGCATACCTTGGATGAAAGTCCGCATCCACCTCGCAGGATTCCTGAATCCGGATATCCTCCGGAAGCCGCTGATTTAACGCAAAGGAAAACTTATCCCCCGGTATCCGGGATTCAGTGTCAAATACTGCCACATTTCCACAGGCATGTACGCCTGCATCCGTCCTGCTGGCTCCGATCACCTTGATATCTTCCTGCACCAGCTCGCTGATCGTCCGATTCAGCACTTCCTCTATCGTTATTCCATTGTCCTGCACCTGCCAGCCATGATAATTTGTACCATCATAGGCTACCACCAATTTTACTCGTTTCATTTTCCCGGTTCCCTGTTATAAATATATCTTCATCAAGATTAATCCTACCACATAAACCACCAGCAGACCATATGCAAATGCATCTTTTTTACTATATCTCAACGGTTTCATGCTGGTACGGCATTCGCTTCCGTGATAACATCTGGCGTCCATCGCATATGCCAGATCGGTTGCACGTCGGATCGCAGATGCAAATAACGGAATAAATATCTGGGTATAACTTCGTATCCGTTTGAAAATATTTCCATTTTCAAAATCGGCTCCACGCGAAAGCTGTGCTTTCATAATTTTGTCCAGTTCTTCCATAAGGATCGGAATAAATCGAAGCGTGATTGAAAGCATCAATGCCATATCCGATACCGGAACACGAAAGATCTTCAGAAATCCAAACAGTTTCTCTAAACCTGCCGTGAGTGCCAATGGAAGCGTTGTATATGTCATGATCGATGAACCAATGATCAGATACACGAAACGAAATACTACAATTCCAGTCGTCTTTAAGCTGCCGGTCGTGATATGAAATCTCCAGATGCTGACCAGAACCCTTCCGTCACCATTAAACAGACTGAAAAATGCTGTAAATAATATAAATGCCAAGACAACCTTAAGTCCCCGGCAGATAAAAGATAACGGGACACGGCTTAATGCTACATACACAATAAGAAATGCTGTTGCAGCAAGAAAAGTCCACAAATCCTTGCACCAGAAGATCGTAACCGCATATACGATCGTGAGCACCAGTTTTGTTCTGGCATCCAGCTCGTGAATCGGTGATCTGGTATTATAATATTGTCCGATCGTAATGTCTCTTACCATGCTTCTTTCCTCTATATTATCTGATAACTATCCACTTTCTCATGCTGTGTTCATGTTTTTGAAATGTCACCATCAATCTCTATAGCTTCATTAATTTTATATCTCTTCTTATATATTCTTTAGCCCACTAAGTTCCTCAATCACGCCCGCCACGCTTCTTGCTGTAAGTTTGATCTCCGGCAGCAGTGTCTCTCGGAACATCGCCATTTCCGGCATCTCTAAGCCCAGTTTTTCTACAATCTCCGGCGTTCCAAATGCCTGCTCTACTGCTCCATCATAGACCAGCTTTCCCTGTCCCATAACCAGTATACGATCTGCAATCTCATACACATCCTTCATGTCGTGTGATACAAAGATTACAGTTATATTCCGTTCTTCATGTAATCTGCGGATCAGTGCAAATAATTCCCGTTTGGATTTCGGGTCCATGCCTGCAACCGGCTCATCGAGAATAAGGATCTCCGGCTTATATGCGAGGATTCCTGCAAGCGCTACTCTCTTCTTCTGTCCGCCTGAAAGGTCAAACGGAGAATATTCAAAATATTCCTCTGATATATTCACAAGTGCCAATGCTTCCCTTGCCGCCTGTTCTGCTTCTGCTTTCGGCATCCCGAAGTTCAATGCGCCATACATTACATCCGCTAACACCGTACTTTCAAATAACTGATACTCCGGATACTGGAACACAAATCCAATCTTCTTCCGTAATTCTTTCAGATTCTTCGTCTTTCCTACATCAATTCCATCAACCTTAAGTGTTCCTCCCATCGGACGATAAATACCGTTTAGCATATATAACAGCGTACTTTTTCCAGAACCGGTCTGTCCTGCCACCGCAAGGATCTCTCCTTTTCTGATCTGAAATGACACCTGCTCTACCGCAGGAACCAGTACCGCACCATCCTTATAAGAATACTCCAGATTATCAGCCCCGACCAAGATCTCTTTTTTTATTCTGGCATCTAATAATATTCCATTGTGGTCTTCTCTATCCATGCCGTCTCTGTTATCAGGAATATACTCATATATTTCATTCTCGTTTTTACTTGATGGTGTATCTTCCTGCGCCGAATTAATTTGCTCTGCTGTTTCGGGCTTGTTTATATTTTTCATATCGTTTAAATACGAATTAATATCGTCTAATACATTTTGTCCATTTAGATTTTTTGTATCAAACGATTTTCTATCATGTAAATATTCTTTTACCCTGTCCGCAGCATCCTGTACCGACAAAAGCCCCTCTTTTCTATCAACCAATGCACTTTTTGCGTCTTCGTCTGAATCTCTGACAAATTTCTTATCATCGGAATAATCTACTTTCAACTCATGCAACAGCTTATATGGCAATAAACTGTCAAGACCAAGCTGCTCTAACTTCTCTACCTGTGGATAAATCTCATATGGTGCGCCAATCAACTCTACATTTCCATCATCCATTACATAGATCTGATCTGCCCGAACCGTTTCCTCCATTCGATGTGTGATCATAATGACCGTAATGCCAAACTCCCGGTTCAAATGATATAAGGTATCAAGTATCTGTCTGCTTCCCACAGGATCGAGCATGGCAGTTGCTTCATCCATAACGATACATTCCGGTGACATGGCCATCACAGATGCGATTGCCAGCCTTTGCTTCTGTCCACCGCTTAGATGTGATACATTTCGTTCCAGATATGCCTCCATCCCTGTCAATCGAAGTACTTCGTTGATTCGCTCCCATATCTTCTCTGCCTGGAAGCCCAGATTTTCCAAACCAAATCCTACATCTTCCGCAACCGTATTTCCTACCATTTGGTTATCCGGATTCTGAAAGATCATCCCGACTGCACGACGGATGGCCAGCAGATCACCTTCCCGACTCGTATCTAATACATCAGAATCTCCCTGTATCCATACCGTTCCCTGATTTGGTGCATATAAGCCATTCAGGTGTCTGGCAAATGTTGACTTTCCCGAACCGTTACGTCCAAGAACGGCAATGATCTGTCCCTTATAGGCATCAAAATCCATATCCTTCACAGCCCATTTTTCACCTGTAACATTTCCATCCTTGTCCTTGATATTAAATTTATGTCCAAGCTTTCTCACCTGAATAAAACTCATATACACGCTCCTAGAAATAAAAAAGCTGCCAAATACACATACATGTACCTGACAGCCCTTATGTTTATAATTATACTAACTCAAGAATAACTTCCATTGCAGCATCGCCCTTACGCTGACCGATCTTGATGATTCTTGTGTAACCACCCTTACGTCCTGCGTACTTTGTACCGTACTCATCGAATAACTTGCTTGTTAAATCAACTTTCTTTGTACCGGCTTTCTTTCCGGCAGCATCTGTAGGAACTTCAACAACCGGATATAATACCTTAAGCATTTCTCTTCTTGCATGAAGTCTTGAAGGCTGATCCTTCTTGATGGTCTTTTCTACTTCATCATATACAGTAACTTTCTTACCATCAACAACTTCCTTCACTCTCTTACCATCTTTATCTTTCTTAGCAACCTTAGCGGTAACGGTAACTTCATCGTAGTTATCCTTTTCCTTAACTGCTAATGTGATAAGCTTCTCTGCGATCTTAACAACTTCCTTAGCTCTAGCTTCTGTTGTTCTGATCTTACCATGGTATAATAACTGTGTTACCTGGTTACGAAGTAATGCATTTCTCTGTGCGCTTGCTTTTCCAAGTTTTCTATACATTGCCATTTTTATTTATCCTCCTTACCCTTGCGGGTCTTCACTGTGCTTACTATTATTCGGCTTGAGTGGTAAAAAGTATTATTCCTCACTGTCATTCAGTGATAAGCCTAATTCTTTCAGCTTAGCTAATACTTCATCTAATGACTTACGACCGAGGTTACGAACTTTCATCATATCCTCCGGGGTCTTATTGATCAATTCTTCAACTGTATTGATACCGGCTCTCTTTAAGCAGTTGTATGAACGAACTGATAATTCAAGCTCATCAATATTCATTTCCAGAACCTTTTCCTTCTCATCTGTTACGCTCTCAACCATTACATCAACGGATTTTGCGTTCTCAGACAGATCAACGAACAGGTTCAAATGTTCTACAAGGACTCTTGCAGCGAGGCTGACAGCCTCATCCGGTGCGATAGCACCATTTGTAAATACATCAAGTGTCAGCTTATCATAATCTGTAACCTGACCAACACGAGTATTCTGAACTGTAAGATTAACTCTCTCAACCGGTGTATATATAGAATCAATAGCGATGACATCAATCGGTGCATCTGCTTCTTTATTCTTATCAGAACCAACGTAGCCTCTGCCGTTGCCGATGGTGAGTTCCATCTCAAGTCTTGCATCCGGGCCACTAAGATTTGCAATTACAAGATCAGGATTGATGATCTCGATATCGCCGTCTACATGAATATCGGATGCTCTGACAACACAGTCACCAGCTACATCGATATAAGCCTGCTTCGGCTCATTTGTTAATGAATTGTTCTTTATTACTAAAGACTTGATATTCATAACGATCTCCGTTACATCTTCCTTTACTCCGGGAATAGAACTGAACTCATGTAAAACACCTTTAATCTTAACGTGTGTTACTGCTGTACCAGGTAATGAAGAAAGCATAATTCTTCTTAATGAATTACCAAGGGTTGTACCATAGCCTCTCTCTAAAGGCTCTACTACAAACTTACCATACTTGTTATCATCTGAAATCTCAACTATCTCAATTTTTGGTTTCTCAAACTCAAACATTTAAGCCCCTCCTTTATGGGTAATTAACTGGTATACTCCAACTTTGCAAATATCATAAATATATTCTGCATCCAGACATCCACACGGGTAAATCCCGGATGGATGTACGGATGATCATATTTATTCTTATTACTTGGAATATAACTCGACAATAAGGGTCTCGTTTACAGGAACATCGATCTGCTCTCTGTTTGGCTTCTCAACTACTTCTCCACAAAGGTTTTCTCTGTCAGCGGTTAACCAACCTGGAACTAAATGTCCTTCTGTTGCAGCAATGATATCCTTATATCTCTGTAAGGATTTGCTCTTCTCTCTGATCTCGATCTTGTCTCCAGCCTTTACCTGGTATGAAGGAATGTTAACACTCTTTCCATTAACAAGTACATGCTTGTGATCTACAATCTGTCTTGCTTCTCTTCTTGTTCTTGCAAAACCTAATCTGAAGATAACATTATCAAGTCTTAACTCAAGTAATGTCATAAGGTTAGGACCTGTTAAGCCCTTCTGCTGCTCTGCCTTAGCGTAAAGGTTACGGAAAGGCTTCTCTAATACACCGTAAATGAACTTAGCCTTCTGCTTTTCACGAAGCTGTAAACCATACTCACTTACTTTTCTGTTTGCTCTTGTTGATTTTCTATTTGATTTCTTGTCAATTCCGAGATACATTGGCTCCATGCCTAAAGATCTGCATCTCTTAAGAACTGGGGTTCTATCTACTGCCATCTTACTCTGTACCTCCTAATTAGACTCTTCTTCTCTTTGGTGGACGACAACCATTATGTGGAACTGGTGTAACGTCTTTGATACTTACAACATCGATACCGCAAGCTGCGAGAGCACGGATAGCTGCTTCTCTACCTGAGCCTGGGCCTTTTACCATAACATCAACAGTCTTTAATCCGTAAGGAGCAGCAGCCTTTGCAGCTGTCTCAGCAGCCATCTGAGCAGCATATGGTGTTGACTTCTTAGAACCCTTGAATCCTAAACCGCCAGCACTTGCCCATGAAAGTGCATTACCTTCAGCGTCTGTTAATGTAACGATTGTATTATTGAAAGATGACTGAATATGAGCCTGTCCGTGCTGAACACTCTTTCTGACACGCTTCTTAGCCACTTTTTTAGTAACTTGCTTAGCCATTAACTCTTAAACCTCCTATGGTTTTCCAAATTTATACAAATGTACTTTATCTTCTGCCCGGTGCAGAAGATCTCTTATCTTCTACTATATATAAGAACAAATGAAAACAGTATTATTTCTTCTTGTTTGCTACTGTCTTCTTAGGTCCCTTACGTGTTCTTGCGTTTGTCTTTGTCTTCTGTCCACGAACAGGAAGTCCCTGTCTATGACGCTTACCACGGTAGCATGCAATTTCCTGTAAACGCTTGATGTTAAGCGCTACTTCTCTACGTAAATCTCCTTCAACAGTCTGTGTTGCATTGATTACTTCGCTGATTCTTCTTACTTCATCATCAGTTAAATCATTACAACGTGTGTCAGGATTAACATTTGCTTCCTTAAGGATACGCTGTGAAGATGTCAAACCTATACCATATACATAAGTAAGACCAATCTCAACACGCTTGTCTCTTGGTAAATCAACACCTGAAATACGAGCCATTCTAATTAACCTCCGTAAAAATTCTTCTGTCCGGCATATCGGATCTCGACATATCTCAACATAAAAATGCTGAGGTGAAATGCATATGTTTCCATCTCGCTGCCTGTTTTTTTATTTTTACTAGCATATAATGATTATGCTACAGCCGCTTTTAAAATTTACAACACATCCGTGTGTGTTGATACTTAAAAAACAAGATATCATATGGATGGGCTATCATCCGGATACCCAGTTTCTTTTTTTGATTAACCCTGACGCTGTTTGTGCTTTGGATTCTCGCAGATAACTCTAACGATACCCTTTCTCTTGATAACTTTGCACTTATCGCATATAGGTTTTACTGATGCTCTAACCTTCATTAGAAAATCTCCTTTCAAAAAAAGTCCGCTACAAATAAGCATTCTATCATTTTTCACAATAGAATGCAAGTCCCATTTTCTATTTTTTCATATTAATGGGATTATTATGATAAATCACATCCTATAAAGGGAATATCTTTACAGAATGTTCATTACATACCTCTTTATATAGAAGAATTTATTTATCTCTCCAAACAATTCTTCCCTTTGTCAGGTCGTATGGTGATAATTCAATTGTTACCTTATCACCCGGAAGGATCTTGATATAATTCATTCTGAGCTTACCACTAATGTGTGCTAAAACCTTATGACCATTCTCGATCTCTACCTGAAACATTGCATTTGGTAACTTCTCGATTACTGTTCCTTCTACTTCAATTACGTCTGCCTTTGACATTTTTAATCCTCCTTAAAATCCTTGAGATTTTGAATTCATTTTTTATTTTCTATAATTCCAATCCTTCTGCCTGCGACAAGATGATCGGTTTGTCCTCTGTAATAAGGATCGTGTTCTCATAGTGTGCTGCATTGGAACCATCCACGGTTACGACAGTCCAGTCATCATCCAGCCAGTCTACTTCATAATCACCTGCTGTTATCATCGGTTCGATTGCGATCGTCATTCCCGGTTTCAGCTTTGGTCCTTTTTTGATCGTTTCAAAATTCGGTATTTCCGGATCCTCATGAAGATTTGCTCCAACACCATGTCCAACCAGATCTTCTACGATTCCATATCCAAATTTCAAAACATACTGCTCTACAGCCCTTCCGATATCTCGAATATGATTTCCCGGAACAGCAACCTTCATTGCTTCGAAAAAGCTCTGCTTTGTAACTGCAATCAGATGCTCATTTTCCGGTGAAATCTTTCCTACTCCATAAGTTCTTGCTGCATCGGAGTGATATCCTTCATAGATAACGCCTGCATCAAGACTTACTATGTCGCCCTCTTTCAGAAATCTTGTCTTTGATGGTATACCATGAACAACTTCCTCATTCACGGATACACAGATAGATGCCGGATAACCGTTATAATTCAGGAAGGAAGGAATACAGCCATAGCTTCTGATTACTTCTTCACCAAGTTTATCGATCTCATAGGTTGTGATTCCCGGTTTGATCGCCTTCTTCAGCTCCTCATGTGTGAGAGCCAGAATTCTGCCGGCTTCTTTCATCAATTCAATTTCTCTCTCAGATTTTATAGATATTGCCATTTTATTCACCTAAAATCTTAACGATTGCTGCAAATACATCATTCATATCCATTGTTCCATCAACTTCTTTCAGGATTCCTTTCTTAGCATAGAAATCGATCAATGGCTGTGTCTGCTCATGATATACTTTCAGTCTGTTTAATACTGTTTCCGGCTGATCGTCATCTCTTAAGATAAGATCGGATGAACATACATCACATTTGCCTTCCACTTTTGTAGGGTTATATACAATATGATATGTTGCACCACAGCCAACGCATGCACGTCTTCCGGACATTCTGCGAACGATATTCTCATCCGGTACTTCTACGTTGATCGCATAGTCTACAGAATCACCGATTGCTGATAATGCTTTGTCAAGTGCCTCTGCCTGTGGAATAGTTCTTGGAAATCCATCAAGGATATATCCCTTTGCGCAGTCGGCTGCTTTGAATCTGTCAATTACCAGATCTACAACTAATTCATCCGGAACAAGAAGTCCCTTATCCATATATTCTTTTGCCTTTGCTCCGAGTTCTGTTCCGTTCTTGATGTTTGCTCTGAAAATATCTCCTGTTGAGATATGTGGTACTCCGTACTTCTCAGCAATCATTTTAGCCTGTGTACCTTTGCCTGCGCCTGGCGCACCTAACATAATTATCTTCATATATAACCTCCATTTTTTATTTTCCTGCGGGATACGTTCATTGCAATCCCTCCTGTTATCAGCCGTCCTCCAAATGAACAAGCCATAGATACTTATACTATAATACACGAATAGGAAGTGCACAAGTGTACACTCCCATTTTTCGTGTTTTTTATATCTGTATCTTACAATTAATCTAATAAGAATCCCTGATAATGTCTTACTAACATCTGTGATTCAAGACTCTTCATGGTTTCAATTACAACACCAACTACGATGATGATGGATGTTCCACCGAATGAAACATTTACACTGAAAAATCCGTTGAAGAACATAGGAATCATCGCAACGATCAAAAGACCAACTGCTCCGATAAATATAATATAGTTCAGTATTTTATTTAAATAGTCCTGGGTTGGCTTACCTGGTCGAATACCCGGTACAAAACCACCGCTCTTCTTCATGTTATTTGCAATCTCCATTGGATTGAAGGTAATTGCTGTATAGAAATACGCGAAGAAGAATACCAGTAAGATATATACTGCCAATCCAAGGAATCCCCAAGGATAGTTCGGATTAAACCAGTATGACTGGCTCATTCCCTGAAGGATCTTAGCACCGACACCGGATGGACTCTTTCCAAATAAACTCGTTATAATAGAAGGAATCGCCATCAGTGAAGAAGCGAAGATTACAGGAATAACGCCTGCTGTATTTACCTTAAGTGGAATGTTGGAGGACTGACCTCCCATCTGCTTTCTACCCTGAACTTTCTTTGCATACTGTACAGGAATCTTTCTTTCAGCTCCCTGAAGCATACATACAAGAATGGTTACACATACAACAATTGCAACAACCAGAAGTGCGATCAGACACATTCTGACTGCATCTTTGCCTTTGATGAACTGTGTGTAAATATTCTTGAAATCATTTGGCATGGTTGATACGATGTTAATCAACAGGATAATGGAAATACCATTTCCCACACCACGATCTGTTACACGTTCGCCAAGCCACATTACAAATGCACTACCACCTGTAAGGATAACGATCATTGAAAGCACTGTCCAGAAATTGTAGCTGTCCATGAATCCTTTTCTTCCAAAATTGATCGCAAGACCTGCACTTTCCAGAATTGCGAGACCGATCGTTAAAAAACGGGTAATTGCTGTAATTTTCTTTCTTCCGTCTTCACCATCTTTCTGCATTTCTTCCAGAGCTGGAATTGCTATGGTAAGAAGCTGGATGATAATGGAAGATGTAATATATGGTGTTACGTTCAATGCAAATATTGACATCTGATCGAACGATCCTCCGGTGAATGAGCTGAACAGATTGAAGGAATCTCCAAGTGCGTTACTTAGATATTCTTTAATTGCATCTGCACGGATTCCCGGTACAGTAATCAGGCTTCCCAGCCTGACTACTATGAGAACAAAGAATGTGTATAATAATTTCTGTCTTAATTCCTTTACTTTGAATGCGTTGATAAAGGTTTTAAACATTATTAGATCACCTCTGCTTTTCCGCCAAGAGCTTCAATCTTCTCGGCTGCTGACTTTGAAAAAGCATTTGCCTTAACTGTAAGCTTCTTTGTTAACTCTCCATTTCCAAGAATCTTAACTCCATCACGTGGATTCTTTACGATACCGCATTCAACAAGTGTATCTACTGTAACCTCTGCTCCATCCTCGAAACGATCAAGAACTGAAACATTGATTGCAACGATATCTTTGTGATTGATACATGTAAATCCTCTCTTAGGGATTCTTCTATATAAAGGCATCTGTCCGCCTTCAAATCCTGGTCTAGGTGATCCTGAACGTGCCTTCTGACCCTTATGGCCCTTACCTGCAGTCTTACCATTTCCTGAACCATGACCACGGCCTACTCTGAAATTAGTACTATGCTTAGAACCTTCTGCTGGCTTTAATGTTGATAAATTCACGACCTGCACCTCCTTCAAATATAATTAAATCTCTTCTACCTTTACTAAATAACTAACCTGCTTAACCATACCAAGAGTTGCAGCATTGTTAGGAAGTTCAACTGACTTGTTTACCTTCTTAAGACCTAATGCTTCTACAGTTCTCTTATGCTTTGGTACGCATCCGATTGGTGATTTTACTAAAGTAACTTTTAACTTATCTGCCATCTTATAATACCTCCTTAGTTAAGTATCTCATCAACAGATTTTCCACGAAGTCTTGCGATCTCTTCCGGAGTCTTGATCTCTGAAAGACCTTTGATTGTTGCAAGAACTACGTTCTGTTTGTTGTTTGATCCTAAGGATTTTGTACGGATATTCTTGTATCCAGCAAGCTCAAGTACGTTACGAGCAGGACCACCGGCGATAATACCAGTACCTTCTGGAGCTGACTTAAGCAATACTGTTGCACTACCAAATTCTCCGTTCCAATCATATGGGATACTTCCGTTTTCATTTACAGGAACTGTAACAAGGTGCTTAGCTGCATCTTCCTTACCCTTACGGATAGCTTCAGGAATTTCTACAGCCTTACCAACGCCTACGCCTACATGACCGTTTTTGTCACCAACAACTACAAGACATGCAAATCTAGAATTACGTCCGCCCTTAACAACCTTAGTTACACGTTTGATATCTACTACTTTATCTTCTAATTCTAATTTACTAGCATCAATTATTTCACGCTTCATATGTTGTTCTTCCTCCTTCTTAGAATTCTAGACCAGCTTCTCTTGCTGCATCTGCTAATGCCTGAACCTTACCCTGGTAGATGAATCCTCCTCTGTCAAATACAACAGTCTTGATTCCCTTTTCCAGTGCTCTTTCAGCAACAACTTTACCAACGTATGCTGCTGCATCTACATTATCTGTCTGCTCAAGTGCTTCCTTGATTGACTTCTCTACTGTTGATGCTGCTACAATTGTGTTTCCAACTGAATCATCAATAATCTGAGCGTACATATGATTATTACTTCTGAAAACTGCTAAACGTGGTCTATCTGCTGTTCCAGCTAAATGATTACGAACACGCATATGCTTCTTAATACGAACTTCGCTTCTTGATTCTTTATTAACCATCTTATCTCACTCCTTTATTATTTCTTACCAGTCTTACCAACTTTACGTCTGATAGTCTCGTCAACATACTTGATACCTTTGCCCTTGTAAGGTTCCGGTGCTCTCTTTTCTCTGATCTCTGCTGCATACTGACCAACTTTTTCCTTGTCAATACCAACAACTGAAATCTTGTTACCATCAACCTTTACTTCGATACCTTCTGGGTCAACCATCTCAACTGGATGTGAATAACCAAGAGCAAGAACTAATTTATTGCCCTGCTTCTGAGCTCTATAACCTACACCGTTTACTTCCAGATCCTTAACATAACCCTCTGTAACACCAATGATCATGTTGTGGATAAGTGTTCTGGTAAGTCCGTGTAAAGACTTCATCTTCTTTAAATCATTAGGTCTTGAAACTGTGATTACATCAGCTTCTAACTTAATATCCATTTCTGCTGGGAGAACTCTCTCAAGTGTTCCCTTTGGTCCTTTAACAGTCACTTTATTATTTTCTGCGATATCTACAGTCACTCCTGCAGGTACAGCGATAGGCATTCTTCCGATACGTGACATTTCGCCTTCCTCCTTAAAATTTATATTATTTGTATTTGTGCTGCATGGAGTGTATCCATGCAGGCTTTAACCTCCGGTATTT
>ENA-OXYD01000171-OXYD01000171.1-human-gut-metagenome-genome-assembly--contig:-NODE-171-length-14090-cov-11.596936_pt1 | contig 14090 bp, 5 predicted proteins | sample MGYA00244942_ERZ652756 | MGnify/ENA primary metagenome ERZ652756 (study PRJEB26926, sample SAMN06164492) | human gut metagenome | biome: ENVO:00009003; feature: ENVO:2100002; material: ENVO:00002003...
GTACAAAATATACAAATAATTTGTTGAAATTGGTGAAAATAACTAAAAATATGTTGCAAAATTGTGAATAGTATTTATAAAACTAATGTGCTACAATATACATGGTGTGATAAATTTGGATAGTTTCTCACAAAAATAATACGGATTTGTGCAATAATTTAGAAGATTACACAAAAATATGCCCAAGGTATCACAACCGGAAACATAATGACATTGCCAGTTATCCCAAGGGGTTGGATAACTGGCAATTTATAGTATATCAAAGTATACATAGGAATTGGCGGGATGCGGTTCCGGACAGCGATGAATGGAGGACAGAATGAGAAAACGAAACATGAGAGGATATGTAGCGGCACTGGCGTTGACGGCAGGACTCTGTATGACGAAGGGGCTTTCTGTACAGGCAGCGACAGATGTGCAGGGCGACAGCGGATCGGATCAGGAATATGAGGCGGCAGATCCGTCAAAGGGAGTCACCTATGTAAAAAATGATGCAGGAAGTACAATGGGAATTGATCTGAATGGTAATTCTGTTATTATTCGCAAATCTGACAAATCAACATCACAGAGTACATATATCAATATTTATAATGATAAAAACAGGAATGGAGAGCTGGATGAAGGCGAATCGGCATTTGAGCTGGATGGAAGTGCTGATATTCTGTATCCGGGGATGCCTGTTTACGGATTATATGAACAGAAGTCAGATCGGCCACTTGCGATCACATTAGATGGTGTAGAGCTGGGATCGGTGTATGGCGTATACGGAGGCTGTATTGAGACAGAATCTGACAGTGCTGCATTAATTGTGCGGGCGTTGAATGAGGCTGATCTGAAAGTATTAACCGCAGCAGAGAAATCAGAGGTAAAAGGAGATGTGGAACTCCAATTTGTAGATACATCGGTAAGCAGTGGGCCGTTATATATAGGAAAAACTGCTCAGATCAGTGGAAATGTGTCCTTATCCCTGAATGGCGGATCTTATTATATGATCAATGCACTTGCATCAGGAAGTACTGTGCAGAAGAATGTGGATGTGAAATTACGGAATGTTAGTTTTACGGGGACTGATACATCCGGAATTGTGCTTTCCGGCAGTACAGTAAATGGTGATGTGAATTTTGATGCTGATGGGATCAATGTAAGCAGTCAAAGTGAATTTCATGTATTAAATTCAGGTAGTGCAAATAATCTGACTGTGTCATTAAAGAATTATATCGGAAAAGGCTGGACATTTTATGGCACGAATAACAGTGCCGTAAAGGGAGATTTGGATCTAAAGATCCTGGGCGGAAGCGGAACCTTTGCAAATATATATGGCACCTATTCGTCAGGCATTTATGGACATGCATCTATACAGATTGAGGGTTGTATCTGTTCCGGGGCGATCATGGGAAGTAGTTCCGAATGTTCATTTATCAGTCGGGGAAGCGAAAATGATGGGTATACCGTTGATGTTGCAATAAAGAATTGTAAAGTAAACGGTATCGTGTATGGCCTGAGCGGTGTAAAGCAGATTTATTCTTTGAAACTTACCATGCAGGATATTGATGGCGGAAGTGCAAGTATATATGGTTATCAATCCGGTTCCGCGAATGTGACCGGTCCGGCTGACATCAGTCTGGATAATTGTAAGGGATACAGTATCTATGGTTATTCAGGATATACTTCTGAAAACTATAAGACCTCGGCTGCACAGAAGATCTCAGTGACCAATTGTACAGCAAGCTGGTCAATCTATATAGTATATAGTGGTTATTTCGGAGATGACTGTATTATTAACAGTTCAAAAAATATCTGGTCTACATATACTGGCTTTTATTATGCGAAAGCAGATAAGAATGTAATGTTTACATCTGCACATGAAAATGACAGTACAATCCTGGATGAGAATGGTCAACCGGTGATCGATTCGAATTCGGCTGCAGGTTCGAGTACATATTATATGTTGCAGGGAGCAACAATAAATGGAGATTTTACAGCAGATGTAACAAGTATTCGTTGTAAGGCAATGCAGCCGTTAAGTTCATCTACGATTTATGGAAACTCTGACTTTACTATAAGAGACAGTGAAGTATTTGGAAGCTCTAATGATACAGTCCAATTTGCTTCTTATGCGACATCGTCGGACGAACATCATGTAAATGTACAGATTGAAAATACGGACTTCAGTGCCATGAGTTCACTTCGGTTCAGTAATACTCTGGCAGATAATACAAAACTTACAATGACAGTAAAAGATGATTGTAAACTGCCATCCACATGTTATGTTATTCCGAATACAAATGAAACCGGTTCTGCAATCATAACGATCGGAAACGATATCTACTATGGTGGAACGGTTGTATTGAATGAGGATGTTTCTGCTGACAATGTATATTTTGGTAATTATGCAAATTATTCAACTGCGCTTGCGATCATTCAGGTTTCAGAAAATGTCACAGTAACAGCAAAAGAGCATTTGTATATAACATCGTCTACCAAGCTATTGAATAAGGGAACGATAAAGGCAAATGCAATAAAGAGCCTTACGTCTTCAAATCCAAAGATCTATCTGAATGGCGGACAGATCGATGCAGAAGAGAATGCAGCGGAGATCTATTATCCAATAAAACTGGCGTACAATAAAAATGCGGGTGCTGTTTCTACCGGATCGGGGGAAACAATCTCATTAGATCCCGGTGTGTATTATGGAAAAAATGAACAAAGCATCAGTGTTTATATTTCAACTTCCATCGGATACCAGATGAAATCGGCAATTGTAAAGAAAGATTCGGAAACAACGGGTTCCGAACTTGCAGTATCGGGTTATAATTACAGTTTCGATATGCCGGATGAATCGGTAACGATCGTTGTAACATTCGAAGGCCTGCCGATTACGATAAAAAAAGCGGCAGCAGATCCTTGTGCTGTTATAAATAAAGAATATACATCCGAGGCACCATTATACGATCTGACCAGACTTGTGATCATCAATGATGCAAAAGAAGGTACAGTACAATATAAAGAAGATACTACATATGATCTTCCACAGGGACTGAAGATTGAAGATGGAAAGATTATTGGAACACCTACGGTATTATATGAAAATAGAAAACGGACCGATATTCATGTAACAGGTAAGAACGGAACGGAAGCAGTATTAAAACTGAATGTGATCGTTTCAACCAAACAGCAGGTACAGGAAAGTACCAGTGAGAGGTTGACGATTGACGAAGAGAAGAAAGAAATCAATTTAAATGGTACTTCAGCAGTTATTCAGGAGATGAAGCTGGCAGATGGTACTGCAGTTACCGGAATCTATGCGGATGATGACCAAGATGGTAAACCGGATGGAAAGAGTGCTATGTACAGTGCAGATCTGTCTGATTATGTGATCAAGGGAGTTGACAGACAGACTAGTGACCGATCGGTCATAATCACCATGTTAAGTGGCTCTGTGGGTACGATATATGGCGCGTATAATTCTCAGATGTCATATACAGACAGCGATGCGGTTGTCGTTGATGTTCAGGGAGGTACCGTAAATAATGTATATGGACTGGGATCCGGAGCTTCATTAGATGGATGTGTAGCTGTTAAAACAGGAAAAAATGCAACAGTTGGAACTACAGCTATCAAGGATGCGTCATATGCATTCTTCGCAGGCTCTCTACTTGATAAAGCAGGAGCCATCACATTGGATAAGAAATATGTGATTAATGAGTTATTGAGTGGAGATTCTCTGGTAGTAAAAGAATTTGCAACGATCATAGCGAATGCACGAGTTGAGCTTACAGGAACATTCACATTGGAACGTGGAACAGAATGTACGATCAATAAAGGCGTAAAAGCAGATAAGTTTACAACGAATGGAAATTTATCAAAGATCTGGTTCCATGATAACTGCGAATTTGGATCATTTGAACCAAATTACTGTTGGGTAACGATAGAGGAAGATGCAAAGCTTACTGCTGATGACATCAAGGCACAGAATACATCCGGTAAGATCCTTCATAAGGGTGTTGTGTCCGGTAAGACATTCAGTAGCACGGCGAAATGGCTGGTGATCGGTTCTTTTGCGGAAGATACAGATATCAGTGACTGGTCGAAACTGTATTTTAAAGTAACGGCAACATCGAATATGGAAGGTATCACCGGATATTCATCTGCTGAGGATTTTGGATGGAGCGACAGCGAAGATGGAAATGGACTTGACTATTATCTGCCGGGTAATACGACTCAGAATATTACTTATGTAGATGTTCCGGGATATACAGCAGTACTTTCGGTAAATGGCGGAGAGGCTGTTGAGGGAGATGCAAACGGAAGATGCGCGTTGACGTTTCCACAGGAGAAGTCAGAGATATATGTGGAATATATAGCAAAGCAGATCACATGTACAAAACAGTATGCGGATCCGGTCGTTGTAAAAGATACCGAGTATACAGCAGAAGATCCGGCATATGATCTGAATCAGTTAAAACTTGAGAACGATACATCTCTTCGGTACGGATCATCGAAGAAGTATAGGATCAAAGCCGGTTCCAAGCTTCCGGACGGACTGATTCTGCAGGATGGAAAGGTAGTTGGTACACCTGCTGATACAGCAGAAACGACAGAAACGGTTTTCCGTATTACAGGAAGAAACGGTTCTGAGGCAGAGTGTAGGGTTGTATTTACAGTAGAAGATGCAGGATATAAGGTAACGGATCTGACGAAAGAACTGGATGTAAAAGAGTATAGCGATATTGATCTGAAAGGACATTCCGTTGTTATCATGTCGGATGCATCCGATGGCTCCGGTAAAAAAGTATCGATCTACCCGGATGATGATCATGATGGTGTTGCCGACAGCGGACGGGCATTAAAAATTGGTGGAAAGACATCTTATGATCTGAGCAGCCGGTCAATCTATGGATACAAAGATAATACGCCGTATGAGGGTGATATCTCTATTTATATGTATGGTGGATCCATCGGTGGTTTGTTTGGCGCAGGTACATCAAGTACGGGAAGTGCTCAGGCGAAGGTAAACGGTACAGTCAGTCTGTATGTGAAGGACGGAACAATTTCTTATCGGACTGCAGGAGCATATAATGCAGATGTAAAGAAAGTGGAACTTTATGCAACCGGCGGATCTTTCTATCAGTATGTTTACGGTTTGCAGGAAGCAAGTGCAGATGATCTTATATTCCATTTTACAGATAAGGCTCATATGGCGCAGACACCATTCAGAGAAACCTATAGCATGTATTTTGCAAAAAGCGGAACCGTAAGAAATAATGCAGATATCAGGATCGGTGCAAGTGGCAGTCAGGTAGCATTTGCAGATTATAAAAACAGTATGATATCAAATAAGAGCAATTCATATGGATTTTATGAAAGTACGATCCAGGGAAATGCAAGCTTTGACGTTGTTGGTAACTGGGCACTTGGAAGTAATAGCAAGAGCTGGTTCTTAAATGATTCGACCGTTAATGGGGATGTGGATATAACATTGGATACCACATCATTTGGAATCAGTAATTCAACCGGTACAAATCTGGGAGAAAGTGTTCTGGTATACAAAGGATCTGTAGGAAATATAACAATTACAGATAAGACAGGATGCAGTAACTATGTTGTAGCGGCTCAGTGTACCGTTAATAATATAGTTGGAAAACGTACAGTGACCGGAACGTCCAGAGGTATTGTGACATACCTGTATCAGGATAGTAGCTATACATTAAATGGCGGATTGTATGCTGAGGATTATCAGGATGTATATGTTGGCGGAACTTATACGATCAATAAAGATGTAACAACAAGAGATCTGCATGTACTGAACAAGTCGGATATTACGATCGCGGATGGTACTACAGTTACATACACAGGTGATGCAGAGCTGAATGGATCGATCACCAACCATGGTTCATTCTACTGCAAAGGAGACAAGTATTCTGATACAACAGTATCCGGAACATTTACCAATACAGGTGATGTGTCATTGTTAACTGCAACGACATTAACATTGAATACAACAGCCAGATTTATAAATAAGGCGGATGCATCATTATGCTTTGGTAAGCTGAAAAACGGAGGAACCATTATCAATGATGGTGTTTTGGATCAGACTGTAAATGCAGCCTCTATAGGAGATGGATATATCCTTACATCTACCAAACCGGATATGTATAGAACATATTCAAATATTTACTATAAAGCGGAACTGGAATATCCGGAATTCTGTTTTGAAGAGGGTACGGATGCACCTGTTACATTAGCTGCATCCACGGAATCGAATATGAAGACTACAGGTACAGAGGGAGATGATTCCGTTTATATCAGAGGCGGAGTAGCAGTAAGCGTAACTGTAACAGGCACACCGATTGATGACCTGACAGTGGATGCGATCAAATACGGTTCTTCTGACAGCTCGATGACAAAGAGTGATGATACAAGCTGGACAGCAAATATGCCATATGAACCAACTGTATTTACCGTAAGTATGGCAAGCGATACAGCAACAGCGATCACACTGGATAAAGAAGAGGATTCTGTAGACACAGCAGTTGTGGGTGTTGCAACAACAGCAGATCATCCACTATATGATCTGACAGCTTTAAAAATCTCAAATGATATTGACAATGCGACAGCAAAGGTTACATATTCATTGGCAAAAGGATCGTATCTTCCTTCCGGCCTGGAATTAAAGAATGGAAAGATCTATGGAACACCAAAGCAGGCTTCTGATTCATCACAGATCGTGACCGTTAAAGTATGTGGAAAGAATCAGACAGTTGCAGCATTTAAACTGACATTTACCAAGGTTGGCAAAGGAACTCCTGTTATGGACACACCGGACACATGTGTTGGTGTGGCAGGTAAGACATTGGAGAGTGTGACTCTTCCGAAAGCAAAGAAAGGTAATTATCAGTGGGTTGATAAGACAACTGTGATTGAAAAGGCAGGAACAGCGGAATATGATGCATATTTTATTCCGACAGATATTACAAATTATGACTGGAGCAAGGCAGATATAGCAGAAGATGCTTATGAAGTGCTGGCAAATGGATCTGTAAGGATCAAAGTAAAGATCACGGTGAAAGCAGACAAACAGATTCCGGAATATAAGGTTCCGACAGATCTGAAGGGAATCTATGGACAGACACTTGCAGATGTAACCATTCCGGAGACGGAAGAAGGAACATTTGCATGGGTGGATGACAGTATGTCTCTTGGAGAGGCAGGAAGCCATTCATTTAAGGCAACATATATTCCGAAAAATGAAAATGTTTATGAAGTAGTACAGGATGTTGTAATTACTGTAACAGTCGAACCTGCAAAAGCGGAATTTACATCTACGCTTGATACATTAACTGTGAAAAAGGGAACTGTATTAGGTGATGTAGAACTTCCGGATGTTGATGGTGGTTATTATTACTGGTATACAGCAAAGACAACCGTCATAAATGAATCCGGAGATTACAAGGTGTGTTATAAGCCGAATGATATTACAAATTATGACTGGACAGAGAACCCTGGATGGAGTAATGCTCATAAGGGTATTATCGTGACAGTGAAGATAACGGTGCAGAGTGAACATGCACATACACTTGTATGGAAATCAGATGCTGCACAGCATTGGCAGGAATGTGAATGTGGTGAGAAGACAGAGAAAGCTGCTCATACATTTAATGCAGGTGAGATCACAAAGGCACCGACAACGACTGCAACAGGTATTAAGACATACGAATGTGAGGTGTGTGGATATCAGAAGCAGGAAGTCCTGCCGAAGAAGGAAGATACCACACCAGGTAAGCCAACACCGACACCGGATAAGCCAACACCGACACCGGATAAGCCAACACCGACACCGGATAAACCGGTGGTAACAGATATCAGTAAGGCAGCAAGTAAGACAGTTATTTCCGGAATTAAGTCAACGGTGACCTATACAGGAAAGACGTTAAAACAGAGTAAACTTACAGTTACGGTCAACGGCAAGAAACTGTCAGCTAAGACGGATTATACAGTTAAGTATAAGAATAATAAGAATATTGGTAAGGCAACGATCACTATTACCGGTAAGGGTAATTATAAGGGAACTGTAAAGAAGACATTCCAGATTAAAGTTTCCAAGAAGAAGGCGTATGTTGTCGAAGACATTAAGTACAAAGTAACCAAGGATGCAAAGAATGGAAAAGGTACTGTAAAGGTAGTTGGAAGTACAAAGAAGACGAACAAGAAATATAAGAAATTGAAAATTGCAAATACTGTTCAGATCGGTGGTGTGACGTATAAGATTACTGCTATTGAAAAGAAGGCATTTGCAAATTATAAGTACCTGACTAGCGTTCAGATCGGTGATAAAGTTACAAAGATTAGCGATCAGGCATTCTACGGATGCAAGGCACTTACAAATATTGAGATTGGTAAGAGTGTGACTACGATTGGTAAGAGTTCATTTGCAAAATGTAAAAAACTGAAACAAATTACATTTAAAACAAAGAAACTGAATAAGGTCGGAAAGAAGGCATTTAAGGGAATCAATAAAAAAGTAGTTGTAAATGTGCCGAAAAAGCAGTATAAGAAATATGTAAGTCTTATGAAGAAAGGAAATGTTCCATCAAAAGTAACTTACAAAAAAGTAAAGTAGAGTATCCAAATACATGTGACTATGTATATGGAAGGTGATAATTACATAACATAAGGTGAAAGGCCACCGGATCATCGGATGCCAGTTCATAGAATCTCTGGGTGACGGAGTTGTATGGAATGCAGAAGATATCGGTGGTCTTTTCTTTTAACAGGAAGGTGGCAGAATGAGTATTTTTGATATTGTAGGTCCGGTCATGGTCGGACCGTCCAGCTCGCATACGGCAGGTGCAGTAAGGATTGGATATATCTGTTATAAGCTGATGGATGAACCGATCTACAAGGTAGAGATCGGGTTATACGGATCGTTTCTGGCGACAGGAAAAGGTCATGGAACGGATAAGGCACTGGTCGCCGGGCTTCTCGGAATGAAGCCGGATGATATCCGAGTGCCGCAGAGCTTTGAACTGGCAAAAGAGGCAGGTATGGAATTCTCCTTTTATGAAGCAAAGCTTGCACATGCAAATCCGAATACAGTCGCACTTCATATGACAGGTGAAAGTGGCAGAGAGCTTGATATCGTAGCGGAATCGGTTGGTGGCGGACGAATCCGCATTTGTAAGATCGATGGACTGGATGCGAATTTCAGTGGAGATTATCCGACACTGATCGTACACAACTTAGATCAGCCGGGACATGTGACGGAGGTTACATCTATGCTCGGTCACAAATCCATCAATATTGCGACCATGCAGCTCTATCGTGCCTGTCCGGGCGGACATGCGGTCATGGTTTTAGAGTGTGATCAGGAGGTTCCGAAAGAATCATTAAAATGGCTGGAGCATCTGGAAGGAATCCTTAAGGTAACATATCTGAGTTTGAAGGAATAGAAAGGAAGAGAAAGAATGGCATTTTCATCTTTGGCAGAAATAGACGGTTATATGAAAGAAAATACATGTGAGTTTTGGGAGGCGGTGATCCGCGAAGAAGCAAGGGATTCGCAACAGCCGGAAATGGATATCGTAAACCGGATGACACAGATGTACCGCGCGATGAAGGAGGCGGATGAAACTTATGACGATACACTGACGTCACATAGTGGTCTGTCCGGAAAAAATGGTAAGAGGATGGCAGATTATGCTGCAACACACAAATGCATGTGTGGTGAATTTGGCGGGGCAGTCATGGCAAGGGCAATCAAGATGGCGGAGAGCAATGCCTGTATGAAGCGGATCGTTGCAGCACCGACGGCAGGCTCCTGTGGTGTTGTGCCTGCGATATTAATCACATATGAAAGAATGACGAATACTTCGGAAAATGATATGGTGAAGGCTTTATTTGTGGCAGCAGGAATCGGTGATGTGATTGCAAGACGGGCAAGCATATCAGGTGCAAGAGGAGGCTGCCAGGCAGAGATCGGAGCATCATCGGCTATGGCGGCGGGCGCACTTGCATGGTTAAAAAGCGGCAGCAGTCATCTGATCATACAGGCAGCAGCAATGGCATTAAAGAGTCTGCTTGGACTGGTGTGTGATCCGGTAGCAGGGTTGGTAGAAGTACCATGTGTGAAGCGGAATGCTTCCGGTGCAATGAATGCATTATGTGCAGTAGATATGGCACTTGCAGGAATCGAGAGTGCCATTCCTGTGGATGAGGTTATTGATGCAATGCGGGAGATTGGTGATCTGATGCACAAGGATCTCCGGGAGACAGGAAAAGGAGGCCTTGCAGCTACCGCTACCGGAATGGCGATTGCTGAGCAATTGTAGATGGTGTTATAATAGATAAAAAAATAAGGAGACAACATGGGAAAAGTATTTTTTACAAGACATGGACAGACGATCTGGAACGTGGAGAATAAGATATGCGGTGCAACTGATATTGAACTTACAGAGCTTGGACATCAACAGGCAGAGGAGCTTGGAAGAAAGCTGGCGGAGGAACAGCCGGGAATCGATGAGATATTATATTCACCGCTTGTTCGTGCAGCCGAGACTGCCAGACATATATCGGAGATGACAGGAATTCCGATGCGGATGGAGCCGAGATTAAAGGAGCAGAACTTTGGGCGGTTTGAATCAACACCCAGAAATGGAGAAGAATTCATGGAAGCAAAATCCCATTTCCTCGATCATTATGATGGCGGAGAGACGATGATGCATCTGTGCCAGCGTGTCTATAATCTGTTAGATGATGTAAAGGCGGAGTCCGATCATAAGACGTATCTACTGGTTGCACATAATGGAATTTCAAGAATCGTGCAGTCATATTTCTATGATATGACAAATGAAGAATTCGCGCATTTCGGGATTAAGAACTGCGAGATCCGGGAATATAACTTTTAAATGAGTCATCCGGTAAAAAGCCGGTACTTGTTGATATTTTTTATCAATAAGTACCGGCTTTTTGTATACAAAAACAGAAATTTGACAGTATAATGTTAGAAGAAACTAACTAAAAACAGATAAAGGGTTGACAACGACTTATGCATGTGCTATTAATCATATGAACAAATAATCAGATGTTCAAAGAAAAGAATAAATAATTACACAGCGTTTGGAAGAATATTGTTAGACGAGTTAAAAAAGGAGGAACAGTTAAATGGAAAATCAGAATTTTTTACAAATCAGTGGTCTGAAAAAGAGCTTCGGATCAGGGGAGAACCGGACAGAGGTATTAAGAGGACTGGATTTTACAGTGACGAAGGGAGAAATCTGTGTCTTGCTTGGACCATCCGGATCCGGTAAGTCTACGTTACTGAATATCATAGGGGGAATCGATAACGCCGACAGTGGTTATATAGCGATCAATGGGGAAAAAACAGTTGATATGGATGAGAAGACGCTGACACAGTACAGGAGAAAGCATCTTGGCTATGTATTCCAGATGTATAATCTGATCCCGAATCTGAACGTAAAGGAAAATGTAGAGGTTGGTGCATATTTAAGTGATTCACCGCTCGATGTCGATGATATCTTAAAGACGCTTGGTTTATATGAGCACAGACATAAGCTTCCGAATCAGTTGTCCGGTGGACAGCAGCAGAGAACATCGATCGGAAGGGCTATCGTTAAGAATCCGGATATCCTGCTCTGTGATGAACCGACAGGTGCACTTGATTATAAGACCTCGAAGGAGATCCTGAAGCTGATCGAGGATGTAAATCAGAAATATGGAAATACCGTTATCATGGTTACACATAATGATGCGATCAAGAATATGGCAGACCGTGTGATCAAACTGCGTGATGGAATGATCCGTAAGAATATAGTAAATGATGTAAAGGTTCCTGCAATGGAGCTTGACTGGTAATACAGAAGTGGCAGAGAGAAAAGGAGAATTTATAATATGAAGAATCCATTATGGAAACGGCTGCCGAAGGAGCTGGCTGCCGATCTTGGAAAGTATCTGGTTATTTTCCTGTTTATGATCTTGAGTATTGGTTTTGTGTCCGGCTTTCTGGTAGCCGGTAAGAGTATGGTCGCTACATATGATGAGAGCTTTGATAAGTATAATATCGAGAATGGTAATTTTGAGTACAAGGATGAAGCATCATCCGAGGCGATTAAAGCGATTGAAGATGAGGGGGTAAAGCTGTATGAGAATTATTACTATGAGAAAATCGTAGAAAAAGATGGGGATGAAAGTACACTCCGTATTTTTAAGAATCGTACAGATGTGGATAAGGTTTGTCTGATGAAGGGAGCGTTCCCTACGGCAGAGGATGAGATCGCAATTGACCGTATGTATGCGGAAAATAATGGGATCAAGGTAGGAGATAATCTGTCGGTTGATGGGCAGACATATAAGGTATCGGGCTTTGTAGCATTATCTGATTACAGCGCATTATTCCAGAATAACAATGATACGATGTTTGATTCCGTGCTGTTCGGTGTTGCGATCGTAACGGATGAACGGTTTGAAAGCTTTGACAAAGGGCTGATGCATTATTCTTATGCCTGGATCTATGACGATGAACCTGAAGATGAGAAAGCGGAGAAGGATGTATCCGATGATCTTGCAAAGCTGATCAGTCAGTATGGAGAAGTGGAGAAGTTTATTCCAAGATATACGAATCAGGCAATTAATTTTACCGGAGAGGATATGGGTAGTGATTCGATAATGGTGGAAACACTGCTTTATATTATAATCGTGATCATGGCATTTATCTTTGCGATTACGATCAACAATACGATCGTAAAGGAAGCCGGCACGATCGGTACTCTTCGGGCCTCCGGTTACACAAGAGGAGAATTACTGGCACATTACATTTCTCTTCCGATCCTGGTTACATTTGTAGCAGCTGTAATCGGAAATGTTCTGGGATATACAGTATTTAAAAATGTCTGTGTGGCAATGTATTATGGAAGTTACAGTCTGACAAAATATGTGACAAAATGGAATGCGGAAGCATTTGTAAAAACGACGGTTATTCCGATCGTGCTGATGCTTGTCATAACAGCATGGATGATCTATTCGAAGCTCCGTATGTCACCGCTTCGGTTTATCAGACGGGATCTTTCAAAGTCAAGGAGAAAGAAAGTGGTCAAACTGCCACATTTCCGTTTCTTTACCAGATTCCGTATACGTGTGATCCTGCAGAATCTGCCAAGCTATATCGTATTGTTTATTGGAGTAACATTTGCGATCGTTTTGCTGATGTTCGGAATGATGATGTCGCCGCTTTTAAAACACTATCAGGATGAAACACTGGACAATATGCTTGCGGATTATCAGTACGTTTTGAAAATGCCTGTGGAAACAGAGAACAAGGATGCAGAGAAATACTTGGTAACTTCCCTGATCTATAAAACAGATATAAGAGATGAAGAAGTCATGGTCTATGGTATCTCGGATGACAGCAAGTATTCCAAGGTACAGCCTGCGGATGGAGAAATGCTGATCTCTGACGGGCTTCGTGACAAATATAAACTGAAAAACGGGGATACGATCACGCTGGATAAGGAATATTCATCTGATTCTTATAAGATAAAGGTTTCCGGTGTGTGCACATATCCTGCGGCATTGGCAGTATTTATGAATGCGAAGACATATCGGGAAATGTTCGATGTCGAGGATGAATATTTCTCAGGATATTTCTCAAATGAGAAGCTGACTGATATTGATGAGAAGCTGATCGCGACAGTCGTTACAGAGGAAGATCTGACAAAGGTATCAAGACAGCTTGATCGTTCCATGGGCCAGATGTTTTATATGTTTGAGGTATTTGCACTGGCGATGTTCATGCTGATGGTTTATCTGCTTACAAAGCTGATCATTGAGAGGAATACCATATCAATATCCATGGTAAAGATCCTTGGATATGAGAACAAAGAGATCAACAGATTATATCTGTCTGCGACAACATGGGTGATGGCAGTATGTGTTATCCTTGGAATCCTTCTTTCGAAGGTAGCGATCTCCGGCATCTATTATGTGATGATGAAGGAGGCAATCAGTGGATGGATGACGATCTACATTGCTCCTGTCTCTTATACACATCTCCGAGCCCACGAGACCTCTCTACATCT
>ENA-OXYD01000203-OXYD01000203.1-human-gut-metagenome-genome-assembly--contig:-NODE-203-length-13354-cov-22.808632_pt1 | contig 13354 bp, 9 predicted proteins | sample MGYA00244942_ERZ652756 | MGnify/ENA primary metagenome ERZ652756 (study PRJEB26926, sample SAMN06164492) | human gut metagenome | biome: ENVO:00009003; feature: ENVO:2100002; material: ENVO:00002003...
TGGGCTCGGAGATGTGTATAAGAGACAGGTATAATAAGTTGGTTATTTTAAAAATTAAGAATTTACAAATATACAAAGCATATTGATAAGGAGGAAAATTATGCCTGTAAAATACGTGTTCGTCACCGGTGGAGTTGTTTCCGGTCTTGGAAAAGGAATTACCGCAGCGTCTCTTGGACGTCTTTTAAAAGCTCGTGGATACAAGGTGACAATGCAGAAGTTCGATCCATACATTAATATTGATCCGGGTACCATGAACCCTATTCAGCACGGAGAGGTGTTTGTAACAGACGATGGAGCTGAGACAGATCTTGACCTGGGACACTATGAGCGTTTTATTGATGAGAGCCTGACAAAGAACTCAAACGTCACCACAGGAAAGGTATACTGGTCAGTATTACAGAAGGAACGTCGTGGTGACTACGGCGGAGGAACAGTACAGGTTATCCCTCATATCACCAATGAGATAAAGAGCAGATTCTACAGGGATTTCACATCTGAGGATACCACAATCGCAATCATCGAGGTTGGCGGTACAGTCGGCGATATCGAGAGTCAGCCGTTCCTCGAGGCAATCAGACAGTTCCAGCATGAGGTGGGACACGACAATGCCATCCTGTGCCATGTGACACTGATTCCATACATCAAGGCGTCAGGAGAGCTCAAGACAAAGCCTACACAGGCAAGTGTAAAGGAGCTTCAGGGCATGGGAATCCAGCCGGATATCATTGTATGCCGTTCAGAGCATGAGCTTGATCAGAAGCTTAAGGACAAGATTGCGCTGTTTTGTAATGTACCGAATTCACACGTATTACAGAACCTTGATGTGGAGTATCTCTATGAGGCACCACTTGCCATGGAGCAGGAGAATCTTGCAAAGGTTGCATGCGAGTGCTTGAATCTCGACTGTCCTGAGCCGGATCTTGCAGACTGGAAGCAGATGGTTGAGGATCTCCGTCATCCTGATAAAGAGGTCAAGATCGCACTTGTCGGAAAATATACAGCACTTCACGATGCATACATTTCAGTTGTTGAGGCACTGAAGCATGGCGGTATTCCTGAGCATACCACAGTTGATATAAAATGGGTTGACTCAGAGGAGCTTAATGATGACAATGCAGCAGAGGTATTCAAGGGTATTCAGGGAATTATCGTTCCGGGAGGCTTTGGAGACCGTGGTGTTGAGGGCATGATTGCAGCAGCTAAGTATGCCAGGGAAAACAATATCCCATATCTGGGACTCTGCCTTGGAATGCAGGTGGCAATCATCGAGTATGCGCGCCACGTATGTATGTTCCATGATGCACACAGTATAGAGCTTGATCCGAACACTACTCATCCGGTTATCGCACTTATGCCTGACCAGAACGGAATAGAGGATATCGGAGGTACACTTAGACTTGGCTCTTATCCATGTGTCCTCGACAAGACATCAAAGGCATACCAGGTATATGGCACAGAGAATATAAGCGAGCGTCATCGTCACCGTTATGAGGTCAACAATGACTACAGAACAGCTCTCACAGAGCATGGCATGAAGCTTTGCGGTACATCACCTGATGGCAGAATCGTGGAGATGATTGAGATTCCGGAGCATCCGTGGTTTATCGCCACACAGGCACATCCTGAGCTTAAGTCGCGTCCGAACCGTCCACATCCACTTTTCCATGGCTTCATAGAGGCGGCAAACAAGGTGAACAGATAATTTTTCGTTATATTTAATACAATATTTAGAAAGTGCGGTTGATTTTGACCGCACTTTTTCTTATAATAAAGTGAAGCTTCACACTTTATATATTGTGAGGAGACGGTTTCATATACAATATATTCCTTGGAAAATAAGAAGTCTGTAATGATATTTTTCAGGGATAGGGTTTCATGGGAATGACTATAAAAATTACAGGTCAAAATTGCCTTGAAGCTTGTAATAAATAAGAAAAGAACGGAGAAAATATGGATAATCAGGGACCTAATAACTATAATTACAACAATGGCCCGGGCAATAATGGGTCCGGTGGAAACGGAAATAACGGTGGTAACAGACCTGGTGGAAACGGTGGCAGGAACAACCGTGGCGGACAGGGAATCATGGCATTTATCCTGCTGACACTCGTGGCATTGTTTGTGTATGCACTTATATCAAACAGCATATCGCATGCCAGCACACAGGAAAAGTCATACAGTGATTTCATAAAACAGCTCGACAAGGGTAATGTCAAGAGCGTGGAGTTTGATTCCTACGAGATAGACTACAAGCTTGTGGATGACGGACACAAGGATTATGACATCACATATTACACAGGCCGTGTGGCTGATGATGAGCTTGTGCCGACACTCAAAAAAGCAAAGACCTCAGAGGGCAAGTCTATTGAGATAAAGGCAGCGATACCTGATAATACATCTACATGGATTTTTAATATATTAAGCTTTATAGTTCCGCTTATTTTACTGTGGGTGCTTTTAGCATTTGTTTCAAAGAAGATGGGCGGCAGCATGGGGATGGGAGTCGGCAAATCGACTGCCAAGGTATATGTGGAGAAGTCCACAGGCGTAAACTTCAAGGATGTTGCGGGACAGGATGAAGCCAAGGAATCTCTCCAGGAGGTTGTTGATTTCCTTCACAATCCTAAGAGATATACAGATATCGGAGCAAAGCTTCCTAAGGGAGCGCTTCTCGTGGGACCTCCGGGAACAGGTAAGACACTCCTTGCCAAGGCAGTAGCAGGAGAGGCAGGAGTACCGTTTTTCTCACTTGCAGGTTCAGACTTTGTGGAGATGTTTGTCGGAGTCGGAGCTTCGAGAGTGCGTGATTTGTTCAAGGAAGCACAAAAAATGGCACCATGTATCATCTTTATCGATGAGATAGATGCAATAGGAAAGAGCCGTGACAGCAGATACGGCGGTGGCAATGATGAGCGTGAGCAGACACTAAACCAGCTCCTTGCAGAGATGGATGGCTTTGATACATCAAAGGGATTACTTATATTAGCAGCAACTAACCGCCCTGAGGTGCTTGATAAGGCGCTTCTTCGTCCGGGACGTTTTGACAGAAGAATCATTGTTGACAAGCCTGACTTAAAGGGACGTCTGGAGACCTTAAAGGTACACTCAAAGGATGTCAAGATGGATGAGTCGGTAGACCTTGATGCACTGGCACTTGCAACAGCAGGACTTGTTGGCTCAGATCTTGCCAACATGATTAATGAGGCTGCCATCAATGCAGTCAAAAACGGCAGACAGCTTGTAAACCAGTCAGATCTCTTTGAGGCCTTCGAGCTTGTTGCAGTCGGTGGCAAGGAAAAGAAGGATCGTGTCATGAGTGATAAAGAGAGAAAAATCGTCTCATATCATGAGGTTGGACACGCACTTGTATCAGCCCTGCAGAAAAATACAGAGCCTGTACAGAAAATCACAATCGTACCACGTACCATGGGAGCACTCGGATATACACTCCAGACACCTGAAGAGGAGAAATACCTTGAGACAAAGGATGAACTTCTCGCCAAAATCACAACATATATGGCAGGTCGTGCAGCAGAGGTGCTGGTATTTAACTCGGTCACAAGCGGAGCCGCAAATGATATAGAAAATGCCACAAAGATAGCCCGTGCCATGGTAACAATGTACGGAATGTCAGATAAATTCGGCATGATGTGCCTTGCAACAGTACAAAACCAGTACTTAGAGGGCGGAGCAGGATTAATCTGCGGAGAGAATACAGCATCGCAGATAGATGATGAGGTACTCTCAATCATCAACAGCAGCTACGCAGAGGCCATGAAGCTCCTCGATGAAAACAGAGAAATCCTCGACAGTATATCAGATTATCTCTACGAGAAGGAAACAATCACAGGTAAGGAATTCATGAAGATGTTCCGCGATATGAAGGGACTTCCGGATCCGGTCGAGGAGAACAAAGAGCAGGAGGCCACACAGAATGATGATGCACAGAAAGATGTGACATCGGCAACAGATCCACTCCTCCGTAACGCCATAGACAAGCCTGCAGATACAAATGAATCTTCCGGATATACAGCGCCGGATGATAATACATTGAATAATTAGTACCTTATAGGTCAATTTTCGAACACAATGAGCAACCAAGCAATTTTCGCGTAGCGAAAGAGCGAAAAAAGAATTTCGCATAAAAAAAGCGCAGTAGAAAAGAGTTTCGCACACATAAACTGAAAAAGCCGGAGGGTGCATAGTGTGTTCAGAAGGAAAATATGAACTGCCGCGGGCTTCCAGATAAGAGAAGCAACGAAAAAGCCTTGCAAACAAAGAAAACCAAACGGAGAGAAAACCCGCGGCTGACTTCATATTTTCCTGAGGAATACACTGTGTGCCATGCCGGCAACCTCACAACCTAAAAGTGCGAAACTCCACACCACAATCTAAAATAGCGAATATGGAAAAAACATTTGATATCAAAGAAGAATTAAAAAAACTCCCGGATGCCCCGGGAGTTTATATTATGCATGACAGGGATGATGTAATCATATATATCGGCAAAGCCAAAAGCCTGACGAAGCGAGTACATCAGTACTTTCAGGCGAGCCACAATGAGGGCATCAAGAAAAAACAGATGGTAGAGCATATAGATCATTTTGAGTATATAGTTACCGACTCTGAACTTGAGGCCCTTGTTTTGGAGTGCAACCTGATAAAGGAGCACACACCAAAGTATAATACTATGCTTCGTGATGACAAGACATATCCGTACATCAAGGTGACACTGGGAGAGGACTATCCGAGGGTGCTGTTTTCGCGCCAGATGAAAAAGGACAAATCCCGTTACTTTGGTCCGTATACGAGTGCCTCTGCGGTGAAAAGCTCGATAGATTTGATAAACAAAATCTATAAGCTTCGCACCTGCAACCGCAGGCTGCCGCGTGATATAGGAGCAGACCGGCCGTGCCTCAACTATCATATACACCAGTGCAATGCACCATGCCAGGGGTATGTAACGAAGGAAGAGTATGCCATATCTGTAAAGGGCGCGATAGATTTCTTAAACGGCGACTATGAGCAGACAATAAAGGCTCTTAGCGATAAAATGCTAAAGGCTTCAGAGAGCATGGAGTTTGAAAAAGCGGCTGAATACAGGGATCTGATAAACAGTGTGAAACAGGTAGCACAGAAGCAGAAGATAACAAATGCCGACGGCGAGGATAAGGATATCATAGCACTGGCAAATGACGATACTGATGCAGTGGTGCAGGTATTTTTCATAAGAAACGGAAAGCTGATAGGCAGAGATCATTTCCATGTGAGGGTCGGAAGCGAGGAGGCTGCGGATGATGTGTTAAATAACTTTGTGAAGCAGTTTTATTCAGGAACACCTTTTATACCGCGCGAGGTCATGCTGCAGAGTGAGATAGAGGATATGGCTGTTTTGGAGCAGTGGCTCAGTGAAAAGCGAGGCAGGCGTGTAAATATAAAGGTGCCGCAGAAGGGCATGAAGGAAAAGCTTGTTGAGCTTGCCTACAAGAACGCACTCTTAGTGCTCAGCCAGGATAAGGAGCGGATAAAGAGAGAAGAGGGGCGCACAATAGGAGCTGTAAAGGAAATCGAGGGACTTTTGGGCTTACATGGATTAAACCGTATGGAGGCCTATGATATTTCCAATATCAACGGCTTTGAGACTGTCGGCTCCATGATAGTGTATGAGAAGGGCAAGCCTAAAAAGAGCGATTACAGAAAGTTTAAGCTACGCACAGTTACGGGACCTGATGATTATGCGTCAATGCACGAGGTGCTCACACGCCGCTTTACACATGGCATGGAAGAACAGAAGCAGCTTGAAAAAGATGGTTCTCCACAGGAAATAGGTAGCTTCAACCGTTTTCCGGATATTATAATGATGGATGGTGGAAGAGGTCAGGTAAATATATGCCTTCAGGTGCTTTCTGAGCTGGGACTCGACATACCTGTGTGTGGCATGGTGAAGGATGATTTCCACCGCACAAGAGGTCTTTATTACAACAATGTGGAGATACCTATCGACCGCCACGGCGAAGGCTTCAAGCTCATCACGAGAATACAGGATGAGGCACACCGCTTTGCAATAGAGTTTCATAGGTCACTGCGCTCAAAGAGTCAGGTACATTCGGTGCTTGATGATATTGAAGGCATAGGGCCGGCACGCAGAAAGGCGCTTATGCGCCGTTACCAGTCGCTAGAGAAGATAAAGGAAGCAGATGTCGAAGACCTTATGCAGACAGAGACCATGAACGAAAAAGCAGCACAGGCAGTGTATGCATTTTTCCACTCTGCCACGTAGATTTTGAAGCTAATCTGTGGTATACTAAAAAACAAATATACATCAAGGGGGACCGCGAATGGATGCATTACACTCAGTATCAGTTGCAAAGGTAGCAGAATTGCTCGATCTCAACAATCTCACAAAAGAGATGAACCTAAAGGAGAGGGCGATAGAGTGCTCGGACGTCAACAGACCGGCGCTTCAGCTCTCAGGATATTTTGATCATTTTGAGGAGAGACGAATACAGATTATCGGAAATGTAGAGTATACCTATATAGAGAAGATGAGCGACAGCGAGAAAAAAGAGCGCTATAGCCGCTTCATGGAGTTTGATATACCATGTATCATCTTCTGCAGAGATTTACAGCCGGATGAGATATTTATGGAAGAGGCCAGAGAGCACGGTATTCCGGTGCTGTCAACAGGTCGTTCAACATCAAGCTTTATGGCTGAGCTCATCTATTGTCTTGGTGAGCAGCTCGCACCATGCATCACAGTGCACGGCGTGCTGGTAGATGTATACGGCGAGGGAGTAATGATCACAGGCGAGAGCGGTATCGGAAAGAGTGAGGCTGCACTCGAGCTCATCAGACGAGGACATCGTCTTGTGACGGATGATGTGGTGGAAATCAGAAAGATCAACGAGCATACGCTCATGGGTACTTCGCCTGAGATTACCAGACACTTTATAGAGCTTCGTGGCATCGGAATCATCGATGTCAAGACACTTTACGGAGTAGAGTGTGTAAAGGAAAAACAGCAGATAGACCTCGTAATCAAGCTCGAGGACTGGAAAAAGGAGGCAGATTACGACAGACTCGGCCTCGAGGAAGAATATGCCGAGTATCTCGGCAACAAGGTAGTGTGTCATTCACTGCCAATCAGACCGGGACGTAATCTGGCAGTCATCGTAGAGACAGCAGCAGTCAATCACAGACAAAAAAAGATGGGCTACAATGCAGCTCAGGAGCTGTATCGCCGCGTCCAGGCAAATCTTACAAAAAATTCGGAGGTATAATAAATCATGGCAATAGAAAAGAAAAACGCCTGGGAGAAATATCCCCAGGGACCTGAAAGAGAAAAATTATTTGCATTTGCAGAGGATTACAGAAGGTTTATATCCGGCTGCAAGACAGAGCGCGAGTGCACGGCAGCAGTTTATGCTGACGCCACAGGACACGGCTTTGTGGACCTTGATGAGCTCATCGAGACAGGAAAGAGCGTAAAGGCAGGAGATAAAATCATAGCAAACAATATGGGAAAGGGACTGGCACTGTTTATCGTGGGCAGTAAGCCTCTTGAGAAGGGTATGAATATCCTTGGAGCCCATATTGATTCACCTAGAATGGACTTAAAGCAGGTGCCTTTATACGAGGACACAGACATGGCACTTTTAGACACACATTATTATGGCGGCATCAAGAAATACCAGTGGGTTACACTGCCGCTTGCACTTCACGGAGTCATCTGCAAAAAGGATGGCAGTACAGTGACAGTCAATATCGGAGACAAGCCAAATGATCCAGTAGTGGGTGTGAGCGATCTGCTTATTCATCTGTCAGGCGAGCAGATGGGCAAGAAGGCTTCAGAGGTCATAAAGGGCGAGAGCCTTGATGTGCTCATTGGAAGCATACCGGGACCAGAAAAGGACGAGGACGACAAGGATATCAAGGAGAGAGTAAAGGCCAATATCCTCACAATACTTTCACAGGAGTACGGTGTGGACGAGGATGATTTCCTTTCAGCAGAGATAGAGGTGGTACCTGCCGGAGAGGCAAGAGACTACGGACTTGACAGAAGTATGATCATGGGTTACGGCCATGACGACAGAGTGTGCGCATATCCTTCATACAGAGCTATGCTTGAAATAGATGGCGCACCGGAATATACAAGTGTATGCCTGCTCGTGGACAAAGAGGAAATCGGCTCAGTGGGAGCCAGCGGCATGCAGTCACGCTTTTTCGAAAACTGTGTGGCAGAGGTGATGAACCTGGCAGGAGACTACAGCGAGCTTGCAGTCAGACGTGCACTGAAAAACTCAAAGGTACTCTCATCAGATGTATCAGCAGCCTTTGACCCGAACTATCCATCGGTTATGGAAAAGAAGAACTCGGCATACTTCGGAAAGGGTCTTGTATTCAACAAATATACAGGCGCCAGAGGCAAATCAGGCTCAAACGATGCCAACGCAGAGTATGTTGCAAGGCTTAGAAATATCATGGATACAGCAGATGTTTCATTCCAGACAGCAGAGCTTGGAAAGGTAGATGAGGGAGGCGGCGGAACAATCGCATATATCCTCGCAAACTATGACATGAATGTTATTGACAGCGGTGTGCCGGTGCTCAACATGCATGCGCCATGGGAAATCATCAGCAAGGTCGATTTATATGAGGCATTCAGAGGCTACATTGCATTTTTGAAGGAAGCATAGGCTAAAGGAATATAAGATGAATCAGACATTTGTAAAAAGTGTAACAGAACAATTGCCGAAGCTTGGTCTCCTGCAGGATGAGCCGATGAAAAAACACACGACCTTCCGCATAGGAGGCCCGGCAGATTACTATGCAGAGCCTGATATGAGCCGGATTTCAAAGCTTATAGAGATGGCTAAGGCATGTGATATGCCGGTTACAGTGATAGGAAACGGAAGCAATCTGCTGGTAGGAGATAAGGGCATCAGAGGCCTTGTAATTGGTATTGGAAAAGGTCTGTCCGAAATCGAGGTGACAGAAGCTGTGGCGCAGCAAAGCACAGCGCAGGACCTCACAGCACAAGACAACTGTCATATCATCACAGCCGGCGCCGGGGCTATCCTTGCAGCAGTGGCGGCAAAGGCAGCGGAGGCATCGCTTTCAGGTCTTGAGTTTGCATCGGGCATACCCGGAAGTGTTGGAGGCGCGGTAGTCATGAACGCAGGAGCCTACGGTGGAGAGATAAAGGATGTCCTAATCGATGCCACAGTGCTCACAGCAGAGGGCGAGCTAAAGACTGTCACAAGGGATGAGCTTGACTTATCCTACAGGCACAGTATAGTCCAGGAAAAGGGCTATATAGTGCTGTCAGCCAGATTCAGGCTCACACCAAAGCCTAAGGATGAGATAAAGTCATATATGGCAGAGCTTCGCGCAAAGAGAGTGGAGAAGCAGCCGCTTGAGTACCCAAGTGCAGGCAGCACCTTTAAGAGACCGGAGGGCTATTTTGCAGGGAAGCTTATCATGGATGCAGGTCTTCGAGGTTACAGCGTGGGAGATGCACAGGTGTCTCAGAAGCACTGCGGCTTTGTAGTCAATAAGGGCGAAGCCACTGCAGCGGATGTCCTGACACTCATAAAAGACGTGCAGGAAACAGTTTTAAAGCAGTTTGGAGTAAAGCTCGAACCGGAAGTTAAGATGATTGGAGAATTCTAGTGAAATTTGTAATAGTGACGGGCATGTCAGGTGCCGGAAAAAGCACAGCAATGAAAATGATGGAGGATATGGGATATTTCTGTATAGACAATCTGCCTATACAGCTATTAGATAAGCTCATAGACTTTTCAAACACCTTCCACAGTGATGTGTCCAAGGTGGCAGTCGGCATAGATGTGCGAAACGGTTCAGGAATTGATGAGATTCCACAGACGCTCGAGCAGCTAAGGCAGAAAAATTTTCCGTATGAGATACTTTTCCTCGATGCTGAGGATGAGGTGCTTGTAAAGCGATACAAGGAGACGAGGCGTAATCACCCTCTCGCAGGCAGTGAGCGCATCAATAAGGGCATCGTGCTTGAGAGGGAAAAGCTGCAGTATTTAAAGGACAATGCTGACTATATCATAGACACAAGCCAGCTTCTCACAAGGGAACTCAAAATTGAGCTTGAAAAGATATTTGTGCAGAATGAGGATTACAAGAATCTCTTTATCACGATACTTTCCTTCGGCTTCAAGTATGGCATACCGTCAGACTCTGATATAGTCATGGATGTGAGGTTTCTGCCAAATCCCTACTATGTGGACGGACTACGCGCGAAAACCGGCAATGATAAGGAGATACAGGACTATGTCATGCAGTTTCCGGAGGCAAATGAGTTTATCGACAAGCTTGATGATATGATAAAGTTCCTCATTCCAAACTATATCTCTGAGGGCAAGAACCAGCTTGTTATATCTATAGGCTGCACCGGAGGCAAGCACCGCTCGGTAACGCTTGCAAACGAGCTGTACAAGAGGCTTAGCGGCTGTAATGACTATGGACTTAAGATAGAGCATCGCGACATAGGAAAGGATGCATTGAGAGGTAAATAACATGTCATTTTCCAGTGATGTAAAGGAAGAGCTGGCAAAGCAGATATCAAAGAGCAGGCACTGTCAGCTCGCTGAGCTTGCAGGCATCATAGAGCTTTCGGGCCGTATCAATGAAAAAACAAAGGGACTTGAGCTCGACACCGAAAACCTGCTGCTTTTAAATAAATATGCCACACTTATGAAGCGTGCCTTTGGCACAGATACCACAAAGGCGCTGGATGAGCAGGATACCGGAAAAATACTTGCAGCGCTTAAAATCACGGCACAGCCTGTCAACAGACAGACCGCAGACGGACTGCTTCTTATGCAGACATGCTGCAAGAGAGCCTTTATCAGGGGAGCCTTCATGGCAGCAGGCTCGATAAGCGACCCCAACAAAGCGTACCATTTTGAGATAGTGTGTCATACGAAAGAGCAGGCAAAGCAGCTTCAGGAGCTCTTGTGCGGCTTTGATACGGATGCCAAGATAGTAGAGCGCAAGGGGCACTATGTAGTGTACATAAAGGAGGGCGCCCACATCGTGGACAGTCTCAACATCATGGAGGCGTATGTGTCACTCATGAAGCTGGAAAATGTGCGCATATTAAAGGAAATGCGCAACAGTGTAAACCGTAAAGTAAACTGCGAAACCGCAAACATCAGCAAGACTGTGAATGCGGCAGTAAAGCAGATAGAGGATATCAGACTGATACAGAAAATGAGAGGACTCGATGATTTACCGGCGCAGCTTCGGGAGATGGCGCTGCTTCGGCTTGAATATCCGGATGCACCGCTAAAGGAGCTCGGAGGATATCTGGATCCGCCAATGGGTAAATCGGGAGTCAACCACAGGCTTAGAAAATTATCGGCGATTGCGGAGGAACTGAGATAGATGAAGAAAAAGCTTTTATTTGTATTTAATCCTAAATCAGGCAAGGGACTCATAAAGGAGCACCTGGTAAATATCGTGGACATCATGACAAAGGCAGGATACAAAATCACCATTTATCCTACACAGTGTCAGGGAGATGCCATAAAAAAGGTCAGGAAAAATGCTGAGAAGTATGACCTTGTAGTGTGCAGCGGCGGAGACGGCACACTCGACGAGGTAGTGACCGGCATGGAGCAAAGCGAGGTAAATGTACCGATAGGATACATCCCTGCGGGCAGCACCAATGACTTTGCAAACTCTCTCGGCATACCCAAAAATATGGAGGAGGCCGCAAGAGTTGCCGTAAACGGTACTCCATTCCCGTGTGATGTGGGAGGCTTCAACGGAGATACCTTTGTATATGTCGCAGCCTTTGGCCTTTTTACAGAGGTATCCTACCAGACCTCGCAGCAGATGAAAAATATACTGGGACATGCCGCATATATTTTAGAGGGTGCAAAGCACCTGATGGATATCACCTCGTACAGGATGAAGGTGAGCCATGACGGTGAGATAATAGAGGATGAGTTTATATATGGAATGGTGACCAACTCCCTTTCGGTAGGAGGCTTCAAGGGCATATCAGGTCCTGACGTACTGCTTGATGACGGCCTTTTTGAGGTGACACTCATCAAGAATCCAAAAAACCCAATCGAGCTCAACAAGATACTTGCGGGACTGGCAAACCGTGAAAATGACAATGAGCTCATCTACTCCTTCAAGACCAGTGAGCTGCATGTGGAGAGTGAGGAGGAGGTACCGTGGACACTCGACGGAGAGTTTGGCGGCAGCCACACGGATCTGACCATCACTAATCTGAACAAACAGATTACCATTATGTGCTGATAAATACAAAATCGGGCATAAAATAGTAATAGTACACAATTTTTTGTCTGATTGTGTTAAAAATTTAACTTTATTTTTATAAGGTTATGTAATATAATAACATTAGCTTTTAATTAACAGGAGGAAAAAATATGTTAGTATCTGCAACAGAAATGCTTAAGAAAGCAAAAGAAGGACATTACGCAGTAGGTCAGTTCAACATCAACAACCTTGAGTGGACAAAATCAGTACTTTTAACAGCAGAGGAGCTTAAGAGCCCTGTAATCCTTGGTGTATCTGAGGGTGCCGGAAAGTACATGACAGGCTTCGGTACAGTAGCAGCAATGGTTAAGGCTATGCATGACGAGCTCGGTATCACAGTACCTGTAGCACTTCACCTTGATCACGGCACATACGAAGGATGCTACAAGTGCATCAAGGCCGGCTTCACATCAATCATGTTCGACGGATCTCATTATCCAATCGATGAGAACGTTGCAAAGACAAAAGAGTTAGTAGCAGTTGCTCATGCAATGGGCATGTCTATCGAGGCTGAAGTTGGTTCAATCGGTGGCGAGGAAGACGGAGTTGTTGGAATGGGCGAGTGCGCTGATCCTGACGAGTGCAAGAGAGTTGCTGATCTTGGCGTAGATATGCTTGCAGCAGGAATCGGAAACATCCACGGAAAATATCCTGCAAACTGGCAGGGACTCAGCTTTGAGACTCTTGACGCTATCCAGCAGAAGACTGGTGTTATGCCATTAGTACTTCACGGTGGTACAGGAATCCCAGCTGACATGATCAAGAAAGCAATCGACCTTGGAGTATCTAAGATCAACGTTAACACAGAGTGCCAGCTTTCATTCGCAGATGCAACACGTAAATACATCGAGGCCGGAAAGGATCTTGAGGGCAAGGGATTTGACCCTCGTAAGCTTCTTGCTCCAGGTGCTGAGGCAATCAAGGCAACAGTTAAGGAGAAGATGGAGCTTTTCGGATCAGTTGGAAAGGCTGAATAATATCTGTCTCTTATACACATCTCCGAGCCCACGAGACCTCTCTACATCTC
>ENA-OXYD01000234-OXYD01000234.1-human-gut-metagenome-genome-assembly--contig:-NODE-234-length-12562-cov-5.452866_pt1 | contig 12562 bp, 7 predicted proteins | sample MGYA00244942_ERZ652756 | MGnify/ENA primary metagenome ERZ652756 (study PRJEB26926, sample SAMN06164492) | human gut metagenome | biome: ENVO:00009003; feature: ENVO:2100002; material: ENVO:00002003...
CCAAAGTTTCTCTGTCTCTCTTCTCTTGCTTCCTTTGCCGCCTTTGCGGCAGCCAGCGCCTCTTTGCTGTCATCCGCCGCCTTTTCTGCTGCTCCGGGTACTAGCTGACTCTCCGCAAATACATTCTCCTGCCAGTATTTGTAATTGCCGCTTTCATCCGTGGACAAGGCAAACTGTATCAACTGGTAAAAATAGGAACTTTCGTCCACTGTTGCCGTATTGGCACTCACCTTACCGTCAATTCCCGTCAGAAGTGCATTCGCAAATACTACCGGATACCCGGCGGAAATATACTGCTCGAACTCCTTTTCTCTGGTGGAGTTCATATCGTTTCCCGGGCCACGGTACTGATTGGAAGTGTGACTCAGGGAATCATCCTTCAGACGGTTCTTGTTATCATCCGATTCATCCTTATAATCATACAGATCCCCGATATGCGTATAGATCAGCCCATTCATGGAACTGTCATTGTAAACGGTCTGATTGTTTTTCACATTCATGGTTCCGGTGCGGGCACCCACATAGATCATATCATATCGATCGTTGAGATCCTCTATCTTGCCAATGAACTCTGCGGAAGCCATCTGGGTAATGGAAATCCTTCCACCGTAACTGCTCTGCCCCAGAAATCCTTTCACGGAATCTGCAGATAAAGCTCCAGTTCCGAAATCATAACAGGGCTCCAGATCCAATATCGCAAGGCTGTCCTTTACCTGGCTTCTGTGCAGATACCAGTTCATAATATATCTGGTGATGGAAGCTTTGCTGATCTCTTCATTCAAAGTGACCGCCGTGGCATTTTCCTGTGTGATCAGAAAATTCTCGTAGCGGATCTCTTTCAGGACATCCGTGTAGATCCATGCTCTTGTCGTATCTGACTTCAGATCCGTCAGATAATCCTCTGCCGCATAAGCTTTGGAACTGTCGTTGTTCAGGTATACATTTTCGTTCAGGTATTCCTTCAAGGTATCCAACGTCAGGGTATCCGCATTTGCCGCCTGCATTGCAGACGCATAGGATCTGATATTTCCCTCTGCCGCGCTTTTCAGCGTATCGACACTTACATTTTCCCAATAGGAATCTCCCTGACCTGCGATTGCGGTTGCCACATTGTCATCCGACACCTGCAGCAGAGTCAATGCCAGTTTCGTCAACACTTCATTGCTCTGGGTGCTGTTCTTGGCATAAAAATTATAATCCATGATCACCGGCACTCTGGCTGCAGCGGTTCTGATCCCGCTGCCGTCCACGCCAAATGCCAGCTTTGCGATCACGGTTGCCGCAGAGACCATATTGGACGGCTCTGCCCCGTAATTTCCCTGACCGGAAAAATAGAACAGATCCACATCTGCCAGATCAATTCCACAATAAGAATCCTCCGCTGTAATGGAAGCATCTGCCAGATCAGCCAGTTCCTGCAGGGTAAGTGTTGTCACTTCGATCTTCAGTGTATCGATATCGTCTCCGGTGGCTGTACCACTCTCATAACGACTGGTACCGGACAGATTCAGGACATTTTTCTTGAACCATTCTTTGTTGTAGAAACCGCCGTTATAGGCAATAGTCTCCGTAGCATCCTCTCTGTCATCCCCTACAAAATCATAGCTGTTGGCGGTGTCAAAGCCCGCTTCCCCCTTGTAAGTAACCTGAAGGGAACCCGGTGTCACCATAGTGTAGCTGCCGGCCTCATCCTTACGATAGGTATCGATCAGACGGTAATCACCGTTTTTGTCACTTACTGTCATTGCAGATACATAATAGTCGCCGTTATCATTTGCTGTGAAATCCACAAGATAGGCACTGGCTATGGTCTCAAATGTATATGCCTTCGAAACATCATCCCATTTTGCCCAAAGCTGTGCGCTATCCGGCTGTGCATGATCCAGGATGTAGAGATTCTGGGTAATATCTCCGGCAGAATAGGCTGCTATCGCATCTCCTCCGGATGTCGTGCGTGCCTGCACAGCAGTACCTGCATCATTTCCGGATACCCCTCTGGACGTAGTCTTTAATCCATCCGGCAGTGCCGCATCGGTACCGTATACAATCTGTCCAAGATAGGTATAAACTGCAGTCTCACCCGTACCTATCTTCTGATAGATTGTCCTTCCCACATAATCTTTTGCCTGAAAACTCGTTTTATCAATAGCGGCCAGATCCGTCTCCGAAATTGCATATAAGCCCTGCGCATATCCCCTGGTGCTGTCTGAACCATTGATAATCGTAGTCTCCAGTCCGTTGCTTCCTCCGGTAGATCTATGGGAAAATACCGGGGTCACGCTTTTGGCATCCCGGTTACTGTCTCCGGCGGCCTCCAATGCACTGTATCGGTTATAACGTTCTCCTGCTGCCACCGTCTCCCCATTGGCAATCTCACGATAGACCGCATCGATCTGTTGGTAATTGTATCTGCCGGATCCGTCCTGTCGGAATACAAAGCGTCCTCTTACGTCCTCGGTTCTGGAAGCTCCGGTGCTTTCGCTGTAGGCAGAAAAAGTAACCGGACCTGTCGTCGGAAACTTTGCAGCATCCAGACTGTCCATAGCTGTCTGGCGCTCTGTGGCTGACGGCATCTCGGAAAGCTTTCTGCCCTCAGATACCGGCTCCTCGCCGCCTGCCAGATAGCCGATCGTGGCATTTTCCTTCGACGGAACGATCTCCAGAATATGGAAAGTACCATCAGAAGAAGCTACCGTATCCTGTACCAGTTTTTCAATACCCGGAAGGGTTCTTTCCTGCGCACTGACCTCCATAGAGCCATAGCTCTGACCGGCTCCGACGGCCAAAGCTATGGTGAGGATTCCTGCTATATACTTTTTTGAATTGCGTTTCCAATTCATGGTCATTTATTATCCTTCCATTCCCACCACTCCGGATTCTTCTCTACTTCCAGTAAAAGATTTCTCTTATGATCCGGATATCGTTCATCATAAATGGTCATAATTAAATAATCATTTTCTTCATGTGCGCCAATATCAAACTGTACCTGCGAAAAAGGAAGATGCATATTATCAATTTCTGCAAATTTCGTGTTGGAATCCAACGGAAGTTCTCCCTGGAAATATCCTGCCAGTTTTGCTGCTCTATGTCCTTTCTCTCTTCCAGACTCAAAACCATACGCATGCAGATCATAACGATTCGTCCAGGTAGGTCTCAGCACCGTAATCACATGCTGATCATTGGCAAATAAGATATCCACTACCGGCACCAGTATTACCGTTTCGGCCACTAATGTGGAATCATCCAGGCTCCATGCCTGAAGCTTCAGACGATATTCGGTATCCCAGGAAATATAGCTAAGTGCTCTTATCTCTGTAGATTCTCCCGTATTTTCTGTTGTCAGATAGCCTTCCTGATGAACATTATCATATGCTCCGTCATAGACTTCAAAACCGACCTGATATGATTTTTGTATTCCGTTCCATACCTTGAAATCATTATTCAGCTCACTGGGAATATCTGCAAATCTCCAATTTACTTCCCCTTTATAATTTCGAATCTCGCAATTAATTTTTCCATTACGGTTTAATACAAACTGACTGGAGTAAATATACGGTTCCTTCGCGTTTACAACCGTCTTCAGGGGAGGGATTGTAATATCGATTTCTCTGGTAATCTTAATATCTGCTGATAAAGCTATCACCGCACGTACACGTACTACCGTATCCGTCATATTTCCACATTCCAGTTCTGCCTGGAACTGTCGACCATCAGAATCTGTCAAACCGGTTATTTTGTAATTATTGGCATAATCATCTACCACACTCCACTCAATCTGTGGATAACCATTTCTGTAATCCGCCCAGGACGGCAGACATTCAATCAATGCCTTATAACCGATCTTTTCCGTACTTCCTTCGGTAAAATCATATGTGGTCAGATTCCTGGCAATCAGTGTTGCATCATATTTTCCGTCAATGTTGGTATAGGGTAATACCGATACCTTTGTGGATGCAGACATTCCGGGATCCGCCACGGAAGTACAGGTTACCTGTAGCACAAGTGTTCCGGTCGGCTCATATCTGTCAGCCGTCAAAAGACCGCTCCCATTTATCGTGGTTCCTGCCTTAAGTCCAGTTGCGTCCACTCTTGCCACGCTCCAGGTCACCCCGGCATTTTTAGCCTCTTCTGTTCCTTCCATAGTATAAGAGTACTGCAGGCTGTCCCCCTGAATCACCGAAGCATCTTTCGGTTCTATGTCCAGAGAATCCACCATATGCTTTTGTACCGTTACGGTAGCCGTTGCCGCTATGGTAGGATCCGCTACGGCGGTACAGGTTACTGTCAGAATATTCTCTGCTATGGTCTCATCCGCTGCCACACTCAGTTTACCGTTACCGCTGATGGTACTCTTACATGCGCTGCCATCCTGATAACTTACGGCCCAGGTCACGCCCTGAGCAATGGCTTCCTCGTCTCCGGTGATCTCGTAATCGAAGACGAAAGCCTGTCCCTGTTTCAGATCTGCGTGCTCGGGAATGATACGGATGCCGCTGATCCAGGAATAGATACTGGACGGTTCGGAGCTCAGATCATTTCTTAACTTGATGGTCTCGGAAATATCATAGGATTTGTCCTGATAGGTAAAGGTCATATTCAGAACGACTTTCCGCTTATCCAGTTCACTGAGGTCCACGCTGAAACTGCTGACATGCTCTGCCATCAGTGCGGGCTTAGCCGCGTCAAAATCTCCTACCACAACTTTGCCTTCGCCGTCCTTAGTATTTGTTACCTCGTAAAGATATACCTGATTGGCATCGGCATAATCCGCTCCGGCACCCCCCTGCCAGCGGATCATATAGCTGTTGTCATTATTGATCAGACGCAGCTCGCTGACACTGGCATTGGTTACTTCCATGCCGTTAACGTCTTTTGCCACATTGCCATCAACATCAACCGCTTCCTGATCTGTCAGATTGGAAAAGCTGATACCCTTCTCCACATCAATGATCAGATCGATCATCTGGTTGGCGGTCAGCTGGGCTTCTTCCTGCAGGGTCAGTTCCTTGTTCCCCCGCATATAGGAATTGTTGCCGGCGACCACGAATGCTCCCACCGCACCAGCTACTATGGTCATGATGGCAAGAGATACGATGATCTCTACCAGAGTAAATCCTTTCTTTCCAATACCCATGGTCAACCTCCTTACTTCGTCAGGATCTTACCAGTCTTGCCGACCGTTGTGATTTCTATGTTTCTCGTTCCGTTGCTTACGACGATTTTCTGACAATATTCCTTCAACACATTGTTTGCCGTACAGGTATCCTTCTCAAAGGCCCCGGATGCACGGTTAAACACCAGATGCAGCCCATTTGAAGATGAAACATAAGGTAACAGGCTGTCGGATCCTTTCAGTTCCGTCAGGGAATATCCCGTGGAATCCCCCTCAAAATATACTTTGATATCAATAGGCTCTTTTCCCAGTACCCTGTTGGATACCTCCACATCTCCCTGCCGGATCTGTGCCGTATATTCCTTGGTCGTATCATTATAGCTGATAACGCATTCCACCCGATTCTGTTCTTTTCCGAGGGTCAGCACTCTGGTCCGCTCCAGTGTTGTCACAATTTCGTCCGCACATTTCCGGACTTTCCTGCCGGTCAGGGATGTAATGGATGTGGCCATCACACCCACCAGCACCGCCATGATCGCAATGACAATGATCAGCTCCACCAGGGAAAAACCACTGTTGTTATTCTTTCTGCCAGTTTTCATAAACTATCAAATCTCCCAGATTTATATCACTGTTCTTATAGGACTTACCGTTACTGCTCAGGTAACCGTCTCCGCCATTTAAAAAATCTACCACATGATATTCCTGTGTCTTACCGGCAGCATCTACGATCGTTCTGGAATAGGTCAGGGCATGAAGCACCGCATCCCGGTCAGGTTCCACATTGACATTCTGATCCAGCGTGATCGTTCCGCCGGACAGGATCGTTCCCTGGAATTCCTTTGTCACTTTGACATCTCCGGTAGCAATGATCAGTCCACTGAACTCGCCGAATCCGGCTTCCGGATAGGTATAATCACCCTTTACGATAACTGCCTTATATCCCTGCTCCGCAAGGCTTCCTGTGGTATTGCCGAAATATTTTGACTCCACCTTATTTCCGGTACTACCGTTTAATACAGCATGGAAGGTCGTTATCTCCCCTTCATTTACCAGATTGGTATAAGCATTGGCTGCATCCGTCTTCTCCGAAGGAAGCAGCTGCTCATAGACATCGATCATCTTCTTGGACAATGCCTGGAATTTCAACTGATCCGATGCCAAAAGTGCCTGATATCCTGCATTGGCACCATCACTGGTCAGTGTGGCATCCAACAGCTTCTCCTGACTTCCCGCAGCCGCACTGCTGTCATACATGGCCACATTGCCTGCCAGATGCATGATATACGCTCCGTTCTGCTGTCCACGCACCTGAATGGCTTTGGTATACAGACCGGTATAGGCTTCCATGGTCTGCTGGTTGGCACCGTAATAATCCTGAAAATACCGGTTGGCATTGGCTCTCGCGGTATCAGAGGTGCTGTCAAAGCTTACATAATAATACACCAGCGTGATCTTGCTGTTGATCCGCTTGAAAATCTTCTGGATATTGTTCTGGGTCAGTCCGTACTCGGCCAGCGTATGACCATTCAGAGTAGCGGACGGAATATTCAATGCCACTTCCGTTACATCCGCCTGGTCCCTGATCTTGTCCTTATACTGCTCCAACGTGATCGGGTTGCTGGCACCGTTTAACACGGTCTTGCCGGAAGCATCCACGCCGATACACTGCGCCGGAACGAGGTAAGCCAGCTGGTCACTCTTCACAGCGATAGACTGTCCCATCATCACATCCTGTACTCCGGTGTTGCTCACACCATCCTCGCCGGTAATGCCATCCTTGGCTTTCGTCAGAGAAATGTAAGAATTTCCCGCCAGCGTAAGATTCTTCAATTCATTCAGATAGATCTCCGTATCCGTGCCGTTGACCAGAATGGCGCTGCTGTCCACGCCCTTTCCATTACCGAAGCCGATATACTGTCCGGCATATTCTCCGTCGATCTGTGCTCCGGCGGTAAATACATTCCGTTCCCCGGTCATCCTGAGGTCTCCGGCCACATATACGTTGTTTCCCTGAAAGCTCAACGTTCCGTTGCTTCCCGTATTGCCCGGAATCCCTCCGTTCATGGCAATGGAACCGGCCCATACTTCACCGTACTGATCTGTGGTAAGTGTGGCTCCTTCTCCCAGATATAAATCGGAAGCCATCACCATACGCTTGTCTTCGTTTTCATTGCCGGTGGTCTCTTTCCATTCCACCGTCACACCGTTACCCTTGCCGGACTCTTCGCTGCCCACGATAAAACGTTCCGCATAAAAGCTGCCGCCAATGACATTTTTACTGATCAGCGTGGAATCAGAAGGAAGTGCCTGAATATTCTCCTGCGCCACCATGGAGATCCCCGTAATGGAGGGAAGTGTCACTGCCTGCGCAAAATCCATATCCGGCATCTTCACCCGGATATCGGTCTGGATCACGGACACATAGCCATCGGTATCCGTATAAGTCACTTTCAGACCGCAGAAGGAAAGTCCATCGGTGTACAACTGAAAACGTCCGGTAGGAATATCCGTGGTCTCCACTCTCTCCTTGTTGCCCGTCACCGGATCCGTTGTCATTACATATACCTTCAGACTGCCGCTGCTGTCCAGAGCCATCCGGTACACTACTTCCCCGGAGTCATTCAATGTCTCTAGCACCGTCCCCCGCTTTATCTCCGAAGACAGGCTGTTGAACAGCTTGGTCAGATCATAGTTGTTGATATTCATACTTCCTGTCACTGCATAATAATCCTGCATATCCTTCAGGAAATAATATCTCAGTTTGTTCTGCTTCTCCTCTGCGGAGGTTGCCTCATAATTTTTCAGAACCAGTTCATAGGCACTTCCGACTGAAGCGGACACCCGCTCTCCCATAGCCGTCCGGATCTCATCCAGCACAGTCTCTGCGGAGTAAAAGTTGTCCTTCGCCTTGAGATTGTTCACCTTCATCTGATAGTTCAGCAGTGACATATACATCAAAACACTGGCTAAAATGCCAATAAAGGCCATGGCAATGATCACAACGACCATTGCTGAGCCCTTATTGTCCGTTCGTCTGTGGAATTGTCTTACCCTTGAAAATATTTTGGGATTTCTTCCGCATATCTTCATTTTTCTCGTCTTCCTTCCGGTATCTTCTCTGTCCTGTGCCTGACGGATCACTCGATCACGGTTCCCGTCATGGTAAGCACAGGGGACTGTACACCGATCGTATCCCTGCTGTACACCTGTACCCGCATGTCATAGATACGGTTGCGTCGCTCCGTCGGTGTCAGACCGCCGTCCGCACCCATAATATCCTTCGCCACATCTCCGACAGCATTTCCTGCCGCACCGGACACGCTGAGATCATTGAAAATGTATTCCGTATTGCTGCGGTCTATCAGATTCGTCCGCAGTCTGCAGGCGGAATCAATGCTGGCTCCGGCAGAGGACATCCAGCCCGGCCAGGTCTCCCGCAGTTCAAATGCCGCCTTGTAATTGTTGTTCCAGGAGGAATACGGGTTAAAACCGGTGCTTTCGTCCGTGAAGCTGTCTATTCTCTCCGCTGACGGAGTCTGCTCCACCAGGAACAGATTCGTCTGTACATTCTTCGGGTTATTTACGATCACTTTGTCTACCGCAGAAGTCACCGCACTCTGGGATGCCTCCACTCTGGGCTGCAGGCACACAATGATATTGGCCAGCTGGGAAATGATCTCCTCTGCATCCACCGGATTCCCGCTCTCCTTCTCCTTCTTAAGCTCCGCTGCTTTGGCTCTTACCGCCTCTTCATTGGAAAAGATCACATAATCCGAGCCGTTCTGGGGATAATCTCCGCTGATGCCCGTAAGGATAGCGGAATTACAATGATAGACTGTGGAGGCCGTCACCAGATACACATCTGTCTCTACACTCTCTCCGTCTCCCAGATCCAGTAAAATGCGGCTGCTGTCTATGGATATTTCGATGGTCTTGGTAGTATTCCTGGCAATCTCCATAACGTCTCTGCCGCCGGAATACGCTTCAAAATAACCGTAAGCCTCCTGTGCGGCATCTTCCGATTCGGAATATACCGCATTCAGATTGCCTGCCAGGTTCTGGATATTTACAATATCCTTCTCATTCAGTGCCGTGTAACCGTTAGGATCCAGTGTCACCACTACATCATAGGTGCCCGAAGTCGTCTTCTCATCCCGGAAGGTATATTGCCAGATACCATCTTCTGCTGCGCCGTCTCCGTCCACATCCAGAGAGACATCTCTCTGCACATTGTTAGTGAAATCAGTGGGAGTGACCGTCTCATAGGTGTCTGCCATCTCCTCCAGTGTATGTGCCTCAAACTGCTCCATGACATCCTCTGCGATGGCCGTGGCATGCATGGTGTTGCGGGACTTGGCATTGGTTCTGGCAGAAGTCACAAAGCTGTGCAAAAGCGGCACAACGATGATCGACAGGATCACGATGGCAATCAGCAGTTCAATCAGAGAAAAGCCTTCGTTATTCAGTTGTCTTCTCTCCGTGCGTTCCTGCATGTGAGGCATCCTCCCTGCTATGACTAATACCGTTTTCTCCGCACTCCGTGCTCCCGAAACCGGACAACCATTCGCACTCCGGACTATCGTCCTTCCTGCTCATGGTTGTTTGATTTGCTAATCATAGCAGTATCCTGCCTGCAAGCAGTCGTATACTGCTATGATTGCAAATCTATTATTCCACGTTTCCGAAAATAGTGTCTACGCCCATCTGCATATCCGGGATGTAAGGTGAACTGTATACCTTATCGGTTCCCAGCAGATAATAGGTGTTCATGGTCATGTTGCCGGTGAGCATTCCGTCGGTCTCGTTGTAGCTGATGCTGACGCCCTGGATGCTCTCGCGTTCCTGCTGATTGTAAATGTATCTTACCAGTCCCTTGAAATCGTCATAGGTGCAGGAAATGCTGATGCTCAGGGGTACCTCATACATATGGGTATCTGCATAAGCAGTACCGTCCGTAGATACCGGACTTGCTGCCGTCGTTGCGGCAGCTGCTGTGGTATCTGCCGCAGCATCGGCTGCTGCTACATCCGTGGCAGCTGTTGCATCCGCAGTCGTCGTTGCCGCATCCGCTGCAGGAGTATACACCACCTCTGCTTCGGAACCGAATGCAATATTTGCCACCTCGGTACGAGTATAATCTTCCAATGTCTTTACCATCATAATGCTGTCTTCCGGTAAGATATCTGCCGGGAAACGGTTCTCAAAATTCGTGATATAGGACTGCATCTTCCCGGTAGCCTCAATGTAGTCTGCCTTGCGCTGGTCTAAGGCTTCCAGCGTTGCCACCTGGGATGATAACGTTACATTCTGTGCCTCAAGGGCATCTGATTTTTCATTAAAACTGGAATATACCAGAAAATACGTACACACAACAATAAGAACACCGATCACTGCGATCAAAAGCTGAATTTCACTCTTCTTAACCTTCATCTTCCGCTGCCTCCTACTGTGCTGTCTGGGTGCCGGTCTGTGCCTCACCGCTCTCTTCGGTCTCATCCGTCAGATCCTTATAGCTTCCGGTAATGGAAAAAGTCACTATGGACGTGCCGGTCTCATCCTTGCTGTCCGTAATATTGCTGATCTCTACATCATCAATGCTCTGCATGTTGCGGATATTCAGAATCGTACGGGCTGCCGCTGCTTTCCCTTCCACCGTCACTGACATGCTGATGCCGGTCTGGTCGGAGCTGAAGCTGTTGGTATAGAAGCTGTCCGGCAGGATCTGTTCCAGTTCATTGATGAACTCCACCAGATTCTCATTGGGAGTCTGGGTATAAGCATATAAATATGTGTATTTATCATACTGGGCTTCTGCCGCCAGATAATCGTTGTATACTGCCTGTGCCGGCTGCAGCTCCTGTACCCGGTTCTGCAGATACACATTCTGCGCCACATTTCCCAGGTACCTGGTCACAGAGGTGGCTGCCATGGCGATGGACAGGATCACGCCCAACACCAGTACCGCCACACTGACGAAGGTATAGTTCGTGCCGCTGACTACGGTCAGTCCCTTGGACTTCTGGGTGCTCTTGTCGATCAGTCCCACGGGGGCGAGTACCGCACCCAGACAGGAAATATAGGCTGCGGGTCTGGTGGAACGGATGGCCTTGCTCATGCCGATCTTGTCATCCATCTCGGACAGGGTATGTACCTTGCGCTCCAGGCAGTTGGTGAACAGCTTGCTCATGCCGCTGAAGCTGCCGCCCAGACCGGTAACATAGGACTTTTCAATGGGATTTTCACTGTTCCTGGAATCATAGAAGTCAATGACACGGCTCACACCCACGATCAGAGGCTCCAGGGAAGCGGTGATCTTCTGTCTTGCTGCTGTGACCTCCACATTACCGGCATCCTCATCTTCCCAGCGTCCGGCATTTTCTTCCCAGACTTTGTCTCCCGGATGGAGTACTCTGTTCAGACATGTTTTCTTCTGGAAACGTTCTACCGCACTCATGGGATCGTTCACGGCATAGGCTCCGGAAGCGATCATAGTATCAATAGCATCCTGCACACCGTAAGCCACCGTTCTCTGTAATAACACCTTACCGGCGGAAAGCACGGTCACAATGGTGCTGTTCTCATCGATTTTGATGACCATAGTAACTTTTTCGGACTTCTCATCGCGGAGAATCTGGTATAAGCTGTTGCTGCTGTAGTCGAAGCACTCCACCTCCCAGCCGCACATCTGCGCCAGCTGATAATAGCTGTTTAAAAGAGCCTTGGGTACGGCCAGAGCCATGACACGAAGCTTGCCATTCTCTGCCAGACCGCCTGCCAGATAATGTCCGATCTCATATTGGGTCAGATCCACCGGGAAATAGTCACTGGCATTGGTCTTCACCAGTGCCTCGATCTTACTCGCCTTGACATTGGGAATCTGTACCTCACGGCTTGCCACTCTGGTAGAAGAAATGGTAAACAGCACTTTCTTCGTACGGATGCCGTTCGTTCCCAGTGCATTCACCAGATGGTCTGCGTACTCCTGTGTCGGCTGCAGCATACCATCCACCACGATGCCTTCCGGTGTCTCCACCGTCAATACCTTGTAGACCTTCGGCTTCTTCACCTTGTAGTCCATCTCGCAGATCTTCGTAAAAGAGTTGCCGATCTCAATACTCAATACGCGATTGTTCATTGCCATATTTCTACCCTTCCTCTTCCCGGTATTTATCGTATTTCAAAAGCCTTCCGCCATCGCAGAATCTTTGAAGAACTTTCTGAAATCATGTTCGAAATGCGGATATCTTTTATAAGTAAAAATGCAGATACCACTGTAAGAATTCATTACCCCACAGGACAGCGATTGCCACCCCTGCGGAGAGATACGGTCCCATGGCGAGGACATGTCCTTCGCCGCTTACTTTCATACGGATCAGATGAATCACGGAACCTATGATACATCCCCTGTCTCTTATACACATCTCCGAGCCCACGAGACCTCTCTAC
>ENA-OXYD01000252-OXYD01000252.1-human-gut-metagenome-genome-assembly--contig:-NODE-252-length-12155-cov-9.345041_pt1 | contig 12155 bp, 10 predicted proteins | sample MGYA00244942_ERZ652756 | MGnify/ENA primary metagenome ERZ652756 (study PRJEB26926, sample SAMN06164492) | human gut metagenome | biome: ENVO:00009003; feature: ENVO:2100002; material: ENVO:00002003...
TCGTGGGCTCGGAGATGTGTATAAGAGACAGTTTTTGCACTGCGAATTTAGAAATTGCTTTCATTTCTATTTTATTTTACCCTGTCTCCCCTGTATACCCGCACCAAGTGCGTTCAATAATTTCACATGAAATTATGCCACATCCGCCTTTTAATGTAAAGGTATAAGGAATATTTTCTACATTTTTACATCAACACAGCACGCATGTGGCCTTTTTATTGTCTTATTTTTATATCTTATTTTTCTCTTTTTAATTCTTTTAATGCTCTGGATAACCTGATTGGATTGCCATACCGAAGTGTTGAATTACGGAAGATCTTACCTCCCAGAACACCCATACCGATCACCGATATATATAAAATTATTGCTGATATAACAACTTCCCATGTTGCTACATCTCCCATCGCAACTCTTGCAAACATTGCACTGTAAGAACTGATCGGTAGATAAGAACAGATCCTGATGACCAGTCCATCTACATTTGTCAGGTTCATCAGCACGACAAAATACACGATCATTACGATCATCTGCGCCGTACCGGCTGATTTGTTCAAATCCTCGATCTTAGATACCAGTGCCCCAAGTGCTCCATACATAAATGCATAGAACAGAAATCCACCAAGGCCGAATACCCCAAATGCGATCAGAACATCAGATGGGATATTTAATACAGACCCCATAAAGCCGCCCCAGTAGTCTTTATTAAAGTTGTATGAGATCAACAGGGCTGCCATGATCAATCCAACCTGAAAGAACGTAGCAACTGTTCCGGCAAATACCTTTCCAAATAAAATATCTCTGGAGTTCGTTGTTGTTACCAGAATCTCGATCGAGCGGTTGCTCTTTTCATTTGCCACACCGGTTGCGATCGACATTCCATACATAACGATCAGCATGAAGATCACGATAACCAGAATATAACAATACCAGTAATTGCTTGTGCTGTCCTTACCGAGGATAACTTCTTTTGCCTGGATATCTGCATAATCAAGACTCATAAGTTCATCAAAATCCAGATCATGTGCTTCACTGTACTGTTTCTTGGACAACATGGACAGATAACTGTCAAAGGTACTGGTGTAATCATCAAACATGCCTTTATTATAAACATAATAGGTATATTCTGATGTACTATAAACTACATAACCAAGTTCCGCATCTTCACTTTTAACCAGCGACTCTACTTCTGCTGCATCCTTACATTTCTGCAGCTTAACATCCGGATATACCTGCGCCAGCAATCCTTCATCCATAATACCGGATGCATCATAATATGCATATACGGATTCATTCTCCTGATCCGATTCATTCTCTGCATCTGTCTCTTTATCAGACGAAGGACTTCCACTTGTAAACGATTCCTTAATTCTCGGTGCGAACATGATGCCTACGCAAAGAAGTGCCAGTAAGATCGTTGAAATCAGATAGGATTTACTGCCAAAATAATTACCGAGTTCAAACCTTAATATTGTACCAATCTTTTTCATATATCTTAACCTCTCTTTCCAAACAGACCCTTTTTCTGCTTTGGTTCAAATTCAGAAAAAGAAGTTCCGATATTATTTTTTTCTTTTATATCTTCCGGTGTCTCCTCATCTCCGACTGCCGATACAAATATATCATTCAGGGAAGGCTCATAAACTCCATAGCTCCTAAGCCTGATTCCCAACTCTTTAAAACGGGAAAGCACCTGCCATTCATCCTGTTCCGGCAGAATCTGTGTCACAACATGATGCTTGTTATGGCTGATCACCTGCACCTGATCTGCAAACTTATCACGAAGAATCTGTTCCAGTTCTTCCGACTCCATTCCAACAGCCGCAACTGCTTTATGTCCTTTTCCGTATTCTTCCTTGATCTTGTCAAGGTTGCCTGCCAGTGCCACTTCACCATGATTGATCACTACGATATCTTCACAGAATTCTTCCACATAGCTCATCTGGTGGCTGGAAAAGATAACGATCTTTCCGTCTGCGATCAGTTCATTTATAACATCCTTTAAGATCTGGGAATTCACAGGATCTAAACCGGAAAACGGCTCATCTAAGATCACGATATCAGGATCTGCTACTAATGTTGCTGCAAGCTGTACCTTCTGCTGATTACCTTTCGATAACGTATCCAGTTTCCGGTTCTCGTACTGGATCACATCCAGACGGGTCAGCCACTTCCGCATATTCTCTTCCGCCTGCTTCTTATTCATCCCACGAAGCTTTGCCAGATATACTAACTGCTCACTGATCAGACGTTTCGGATATAAGCCACGTTCCTCCGGCAGGTATCCGACCTGCCCCGGCTGATAGACAAAGGGGGCTCCATCTAATAAGACCTGACCTTCATCTGCATGGAAAACATCCATGATGATCCGGATCGTTGTGGTCTTTCCTGCGCCATTTCTTCCCAACAGTCCGAGTGCGCTTCCACCCTCTACCGAGAAATTGATCCCGTGCAGGATCTCTGTGCCATCAAAGCTCTTTTTGATGCCCTGTAATTCTAATTTCATATCTCTCTCCTTTTTATGAACCGACATTCATATTCCTGTTATGAATGTACGATCAGTTTCAGGTTGCAATTTCCATCTACTATATCATAATTCAACTCTGAAACAATCTTTAATAAGCTTAATTATCGTTTGTAACGGTTCATATTTTCCTCTATTCCAGTTCTATTCGAAAGTAAGGAAATCCTCAAATTCTATCTCGGATGGCAGTCTCAGATCCCCTCTTGGGCTTACCGATACCGTACCGACCTTTACGCCATCCGGCATACAGTTACGTTTAAACTGCTGACGGAAAAATCTGGTATAGAATACCTTCTGCCATTTCTTTATCTCTTCATCTGTAAATGTATATGCTTCTATTTCCCCATCTTCCGAAGCTTCTGCACTCTGTCTTACCGCTTCTTTACAAAGGTCATAGACATCTTCCGGCTCCATACCATAACGCAGTGTGTAATACAAGAAGAAATCATGCAGGATATAGGATCCAACAGTATCCTCTGTCTTCTGTGCGATCGTTCCATCCGCATTTGGCGGAAGCAGTTCAGGACTTACCGGCGTATCAATGATATCCTCGATCACGTCCTTGATTCCCGGAAATCCATTTCGATCCATATCATGTCCAACTTCATCTACCAGAGTCCGGACCAGAGTCTTCGGGATGCTGGTATTTACCGCATACATGCTCATGTGGTCTCCGTTATAGGTACACCAGCCAAGTGCAAGTTCTGACAAATCACCGGTTCCGATCACAAATCCGCCCTCTTTATTGGCTACATCCATCAAGATCTGTGTCCGCTCTCTCGCCTGACAGTTCTCATATGTAATATCATGTACTGTTTCATCCTGCCCGATATCTGCAAAATGCTGACGGACAGAATCTACGATGCTGATCTCCCGGATGTCACATCCAAGCAGTTCCATAAGCGTTGTTGAATTGCTTTTTGTGCGTTTCGTCGTTCCAAATCCCGGCATCGTGATACCGGTTACTGTCTCCGGTGGCAGTCCGAGATTCTTTACTGCCTGTGCGGATACCAGAAGTGCCAGCGTAGAATCCAGTCCACCGGATACGCCAACAACGATACATGACGCATGTGTAGCTTCGATTCTTCTTTGCAGGCCTGCAACCTGCATTGCAAAGATCGACCGGCATCGTTCCAGTCTGTTCTTTGATGGAACAAATGGTGTCATGGAAACCTTTGCGCATACTTCTTTTTTCTCTGCAAATACCTTCTCGCAATTTACTGTCATGTATTCTCCGGCTTCAAAATTCCGTTTACACTCCGCAAAGGATTTATTTGCCAGACGATCATGGCGGATCTTTGTCATATTAAAATCACGGATCAGGATACCATCTTCAAATGGCTTGATCTCGCCTAATAATTTTCCGTTTTCATACATCAGATTGTGTCCGGAAAATACCATATCCGAGGTTGATTCATAGGCTCCGGCTGATGTATAGACATATCCACAGATACAGGAGGATGACATACTTCCTGTCAGTGTTCTTCTGTACTGTTCCTTTCCGATCACTTCATTGGATGCCGACAGATTGAGCAGGATCTCTGCTCCCTGAAGTGTCAGCAGTCTTCCCGGTGCGATCGGTGTCCAGAGATCCTCGCAGATCTCCATGCCAAATGTAACATGCTCCTCCTGCTGATTCGGATCCGTCATCTCGATCAGGATGGAATTGCCAAATAAAGTTTCCGATCCATCTGCCAGTTCAACTGTCCGGTTCTCTACACATCTTCCACTAAACCACCGTTTCTCATAAAACTCTCCGTAATTCGGCAGGTAGATCTTCGGAACGAGTGCGAGCACCATTCCGTTCCATAAAAAAGCTCCACAGTTAAATAATTCTCCGTCTACTTCATATGGCACACCGACAACAAGTGCTGCGCCCTTTTTGCCATATTCTGCTGTCATTTCCGCCAATTGTAACAGTCCTTCTTCTGTCCTGTCGATCAGATGACGGTTCACAAACAGATCCCCGCAGGTGTATCCGGTCAGTGACAGTTCCGGCGTCACAATAACGTCTACCTGTTCTGCATAGGTTCTATAAACTGTTTCAAGCTCCTTACAGTTCTTTGTTACATTACCAAGATGTACTCTTGGTGATACGGACGCGATTCTTACTAAATGTTTCATCATCGTTCTCCTGAATTATCTGTATATTTTCGTATCATTTGTTCTTTGATATCCGGCATCATCTGTTTACCGGCTTATAGCATAATTTCCCTATTTCCCGGGAATAATAGGCGTTTCATTATCTCCGGTTATAACGTCTCCACTCGTACAAATGATATCCTCTGTTTCAAATTCTACAATATTCATCTGTGGCGTTTCGTATTTCTTCATAAACTTTGCCTCCTGATTTTGTTTTATATTATATATTATATTACTTACTTTCTGCAGCATTTGTTGTTATCTTTTCCTGAAGCCCATTAATATGATCAGTGGCTTCTGTCTTTTCCGGCTTTTTAGTCAGGTATTACAACCTTATCTAATATCCCGGTCAGATACGCGATCACCACACCATAATTGGTCATCGGGATCTGTTGCTCCTTTGCATGATCGATCCTTGACATAATATATTTGCGATTAAACATACAGCCCCCACACTGTATGACAAGATCATACCCCTGCAGATCATCCGGGAAATCCGTTCCACTGACTATATCGATCGTCATATTTTCTCCATACCGTTTCCGCAGCATCTTAGGAATCTTTTCCCGTCCGATATCTTCTTTTAACGGTGCATGTGTACAGCACTCTGCAATCAGCACATGGGATTCCCCATTCAGCTTTCCTATCGCATTTGCACCCTCTATATAATATTCGATATCTCCCTTATGTGCGGCAAATAACACAGAAAAGGAAGTCAACATAGATTTCTTAGGCTTATGCTCATAGACATAGGCAAATACCTGTGAATCCGTTATAATCAGCTTCGGTGCCTCTGTCAGATGGGATAAGGCTTCCACATACTGATCTGTCGTCACGCTCATAACAAGGCATTTTTTATCTAACAATTCTCTCAGTGTCTGCACCTGTGGCAGGATCAGTCTGCCCTTCGGTGCCTGAATATCCTGCGGCATAACAAGCATGACCAGATCTCCCTTTGTTACCAGCTCTTTAAGGATCGAAGAAGCACCATATTGCTCCGGCAGGTTCCGTACAAGCTCTTTTCTTACCTGATCCATACCGTCTCCAGTCGCGGCACTGATAACAATCGCACGCTGTCCTGTCTGTTGATACAGCGTTTCATTTATCTTTTCTGTATCATTCCGGATATCTGCCTTACCGATCACCCATATGACAGGTGTCTTCTTTTCCTTAAACTGTTCATACCAGTGAAGTTCCTCGTCCATGTCAGTATCTGCAAGCAAAATGATCGCTATATCTGTTTTCTCGGCTGCAAGCCTTGTCTTTTCCAAGCGTTCCTCCCCAAGCTCTGTCGCATCGTCAAAGCCCGCTGTATCGATCAGGGTACAAGGGCCAAGCGGATAAACTTCCATTGCTTTGTACACAGGATCAGTGGTTGTCCCTGCAACATTCGCTACGATTGATATATTCTGACCGGAAAATCGGTTGATAAAAGAAGATTTTCCGCTGTTTGTCTTTCCAAATACTCCGATATGAAGTCGATTGCCCGATGGTGTCTCATTTAACCCTGCCATGTGCTGCCCTCCCTGTTGTTATACGCTGTCTGCTTCAACATTTATCTGCAAGCTCTTTTATCTGTATGGAGCTCTTATTTCGATCATCTGTTAAAAACGGAAGTCTCTCTGACCTTCTGCGATATCATGTATATGATCCGCTGTGATCTGTCTGACCTTCTCATTCGGAATCCGCACAAGCTCACGTTCGATCAGCTCCAGACCGATCTGCTTCGTCTCAGGACTTGCATAATCTTCCAGATATTCCTTCAGCGTCATAAGAGCATTTGGATGACAGCAGTTTAAGATCTGCATACTCTTACAGAGTGCCATAAACCGGTCTCCGGTTCTTCCTGCTCTGTAACATGCTGTACAGAAGCTTGGTATATAATCCATCTTCATCAGCCAGTTCACAACCTGATCCAGCGTTCTGGTATCGCTGACATCGAACTGAGCCGATGTGATATCTTCTGATGTCTCCGGGATATCATATCCGCCTACACTTGTTCTCGAACCTCCACTGATCTGTGAAACACCAAGCGGCAGCACTTTCTCACGAACTGCCTGACTCTCTCTGGTTGATATGATCATTCCCGTATATGGTACTGCAATACGGATCAGTGCGCAGATCTTTGCAAATGTATCGTCACTGATTCCGTTATCGAATACATCAGGATCGATATCATCTGCACGTTTGATCCTCGGAACACTGATCGTATGCGGACCTACCCCATGAACCGCTTCCAGATGCTCTGCATGCATCAGTAACCCTGCAAATTCATACCGGTACATTTCCAATCCGAACAGTACACCAAGTCCTACATCATCGATACCACCTTCCATGGCACGATCCATGGCTTCGGTGTGGTAATCGTAATCATGCTTCGGACCTGTCGGATGTAATTTCAGATAGCTTTCCTTATGATAAGTCTCCTGAAACAGGATATAGGTTCCGATGCCTGCATCCTTTAACTTCGTATAATTCTCAACTGTTGTCGCTGCTATATTGACATTGACACGGCGGATTGCGCCGTTCTTATGTTTGATACTGTAGATTGTATTAATACATTCCAGAATATATTCGATCGGATTATTCACAGGATCTTCACCGGCTTCGATCGCCAGACGCTTGTGTCCCATATCCTGAAGTGCGGTAACCTCTCTTACGATATCCTCCTGTGTCAGCTTCTTTCTTGCAATATGTTTATTCTTGCTGTGATATGGACAATAGACACATCCATTCACACAATAATTGGACAGATACAGCGGCGCAAATAACACGATACGATTTCCATAATAATCTTCCTTGATCTCCCTTGCCAGATCATACATCTCCCGGATCTTATCCGGCATCTCACAGGCCAGTAGCACAGACGCTTCTCTGTGCGTCAAGCCCTTTTTTAATCTGGCTTTTGCAAGGATCTCATCAACCATCTGTACGTTATCTTTATTCGCATCGGCATATGCCAATGTCTCTCTGATCTCTTCATCTGAAATAAATTCTTCTGCTTTTAATGATTTTACATCATACACTTGTATCTGCCTCTTTTCTTCTGCTATATAATTCTTCTTCCTGTACAATCATCCGGTCTGCCTCGCGCGTTCTATAAAATCAATATATCTGTGAGCAGACCTTTGTTATGCTTCAAGCTATACCTAATAACAGTATAGTGGAACACTCCGAAAATATCAACTGCCATAAAAATGCAGTTATATAGTTATACAAATCATAAAAATGCAGCATATAGTTATCCTTTTACAATAACCATAACCTGCATTTTCACGTTCTGACTGTTCTCTTATCCAAGTGCTACATCAAGCACCATCATCAATGAAAATCCTACCGCAAACATGATCGTACCAAGATTCGTATGCTCACCCTCTGCCATCTCCGGTATCAATTCCTCAACTACAACATATAGCATAGCTCCTGCCGCAAATCCCAGAAAATACGGAAGCACCGGTACCATGATCGAAGAAAGTGCGATCGTAAGCAGCGCTGCGATTGGCTCTACGATACCGGAAAAGAATCCATAGCCAAATGCTTTCGGTTTACTGCAGCCTTCCGAACAAAGCGGCATTGACACGATCGCTCCCTCCGGAAGATTCTGGATCGCAATACCGATGGATAATGCAAGTGCCGCCGTCAACGTAATGTTCGTGCTGCCACTGATCCATCCGGCATAGACAACACCGACTGCCATTCCTTCCGGAATATTATGTATGATGATCGCAAATACCATCATAGTCGTACGTTTGAAATTGCTCTTGACCCCCTCTGCCTCCTTACTGTCAATATGCAAATGTGGCATCAGAGTATCGATCAGTAATAAAAATATAATTCCCAGCCAGAAACCGATAGTTGCCGGAAGAAATGCAAGCTTCCCCATTGCTTCCGACTGCTCCATCGCCGGGATCAGCAGGCTCCAGATAGATGCAGCCACCATAACACCCGCCGCAAATCCGGACAATGCTTTCTGCAATAACAGATTCATCTGTTTCTTCATAAAAAATACACAGGCTGCTCCTGCCGTCGTTCCAAGAAGCGGCAGTCCCAGACCAACAATTAAACTTAATATCATATATATTCACGCTCCATAAATTATTTCCATTTATTATATGAATCATCTCTCCTCTGTTTCCTTATTATAGCGGAATACTGTTATTTATGCCATGACCTGTTTTTTTCTTATCTGTATTTTTCTATCATTTGAGGTCTGTCTGCCACAGATTCTTCAATATATTTCATATTGCAAAACCGACCGTCGATGCAAGATTTAATATCCGGCTTCCGACGATCGGTCTATATTAGATAATATTCATTTGAAAACTTAATATTGCTGACAAATTATTTATATTTTACAGTTTTAAATAAATGTCAATAAACCTATCGACTTTAAGAACAGGATAAACAACAGGATCGGTGTTATGAATTTCACCATAACCACATACATACCTTTTCTGCTGAATTTTTCTCCGTTCTTCTGCACTTCTTCGATAACCGTCTGCGGTTTGGAGATCCATCCGATCAGGATACAGGTTCCGATTGCTACGATCGGCATCATAATGTTATTACTGATGTAATCCATGATATCAAGGATCTGTGCGATCGATCCGTTTGGAAGCTTTACTTCAAAGTACAGCTTGTTATATCCAAGACATACGATCGTTCCAACAATGATCGCGACAATCAACTCAATAATACCGGCCTTTGCTCTGCTTGTATGGAATTCATCCATGATACTTGCCACGATTGCTTCCATGACAGACACTGCACTGGTAAATGCCGCAAATAATACCATTGCGAAGAACAGACAACCGATCACATTTCCCACCTTACCCATCTGGGCAAATACTTTCGGAAGTGATACGAACATCAAACTTGGACCCTGTGCCATTCCCTCTGTTCCTGAGAATACATATACAGCAGGAATGATCATAACGCCTGCAAGAAATGCTACAACCGTATCAAAAATCTCAATCTGTCCAACTGATTTATTCAGAGCTGCATCATCTTTTACATAAGAACCGTAAGCGATCATAATACCCATGGCAACAGACAGACTGAAGAATAACTGTCCCATTGCATCCAATAATACCGTAAAGAAGCTTTTCACAGTAAGTCCGTCCAGATTCGGAATCAGATATAATTTCAAACCTTCTACACCGGTTCTGACAATTCCATCATCTCCGGTCTTTTTGATCGTTATGGAGAAGATCGCGATTCCTATAACCAGAAGGATCAGCAACGGCATGATGATCTTGGAAAAAGATTCAATTCCTTTATTAACACCACGAAATACGATAAATGCCGTAACAGCAAGAAATATCAACATCAAAATGACCGGTTCGATATCTGATGTAATAAAACCTGTAAAATAACCGTCCTGCGCTGCCTCTGTACCCTTACCGGTTAAAAATGCGAGGAAGTATTTGACAACCCAGCCACCGATCGTTATGTAATATGGGAAAATAATAACCGGAACCAGACTTGCAATGATTCCAAGGAATCCCCATTTCTTATTCAGCTTCTTATAAGCGGTAAGCGGACTCTGCTTGGTCTTCCGACCGATTGATACTTCTGTCACCAAAAGTGTATATCCAAATGTCAGTGCAAGGATCAGGTATATGACCAGGAACAGTCCACCGCCATCCTTTGCTGCAAGATATGGAAAACGCCAGATATTTCCAAGTCCTACTGCGCTTCCCGCGGCCGCAAGGACAAATCCAAGCGAGCCTGAAAAAGTATTACGTTTCTTTTCCATATTTTGTTTACCCCTGTCTGTATATCACAGACTCTTTCTAATTTATTTGTTATCCTCTTAGATTCTATGGAAGCTTCTCCAAATTCTCTCATAGAACAAACACCTTTTTAATATAGCATACCAAACAATCTTCTGTCATCTGAAAAATTCTACTTTTTCTACGAACTTACTCATATTGTGCCGCATACGGTCAGATTACCTTTTTGCCGATCCATCTGCCGCTCCGATACCGCCGGATGAACAGCACGCCACGTACGAACTGATCCATGATCATAGCGACCCAGACACCAAATACACCCATACCCATATATTTGCCGAGCACATAACTGAACACGATACGGCAGATCCACATCGTACAGATGGATACGATCATGCTATACTTAACATCACCGGCTGCACGGAATGTACATGGAAGCGTAAATGCTACCGGCCAGATCGTAGATGCCGCGATACCATGAAGCATCAGGATCTTCTCGGCAGCAGACTGCGCTTCGTAAGATAGTCCATACGCTTTCATGACCAGAGGAAGAACCGCAAATGTAAACAATACCGTAACTATGATACACATATATGCCATGACCAGAACTTTGATCGTATAATATTTTGCCTGCTCGTAATCTCCTGCTCCCACGCATCTTGATACTACTGTGACCATGGCAAGGGAAGCCGCCATACCAGCCATCAACTGGAATCCGGCAATCACATTACCGACTGCATTTGCAGCGATCGCATATGTGCCAAATGTTGAGACAAGGCTGAGCACAAGGATCTTACCAAGCTGGAACATACTGTTTTCCAGTCCGTTTGGAATACCTACCAACAGAATGCTTTTCAACATATGCCAGTTCGCCCGATAATGCAGACTTTTCTTTATATAAATACGTGTACTGTCCTGCTTCGCCTGTGCACTTTTCTTCGGGATCAGCAATATGATCATGATAACCGCTGCTGCCAGTCTGGAAACCAGAGTAGGAATCGCAACGCCTTCCGTTCCACATTTGCATACATAGATCAAAATGGCATTTCCCACTACATTGATCCCGTTCATGATCAGAGATACCCGCATGGATATATTAGAATTACCGATGGAACGGAAAATAGCCGCACCGGCATTATAAAGTGCCAGAAACGGAATCGATGCATTTACGATCATCATATAAGTATCTGCATGACCATATACATCTGCTTCGATCTGACCAAACACATGATTTAGGATCAGTCCCTTGCCTACATACATTAGCGTCATGACTCCGAGCGACAGGATCAACGAAAACCATATGAGCTGTGTAGCTGCCTCTCCCGCCTTTTCTTTATTCTTCTGTCCAAGATACTGTCCGACCGTAACCGCACCCCCGGTCGCAAGTGCTGCAAAAAGGTTGATGATCAACTGAAAACAACTGTCTACCAGCGATACACCTGAAACAGCCGATTCCCCTACCGAAGATACCATGATCGAATCTGCAAGTCCGACTAACATCGCAAGCATCTGTTCAATGATCAATGGCACATATAATCTGACCAAATCTTTATTTGAAAATAAATATGTACTTGTATCCCGTTTTTTCTTATGTAATAACATTATACTTCTCTCTCATTTCTAACGAAAAGAATTTTTTATCTTTATCATCTTTCAAACAAGCCAATATAGCATTATAAACTTCCCCATCTGTACTTGCAAGTATTATACACCTGTCTCTTATACACATCTCCGAGCCCACGAGACCTCTCTACATC
>ENA-OXYD01000267-OXYD01000267.1-human-gut-metagenome-genome-assembly--contig:-NODE-267-length-11723-cov-11.021340_pt1 | contig 11723 bp, 8 predicted proteins | sample MGYA00244942_ERZ652756 | MGnify/ENA primary metagenome ERZ652756 (study PRJEB26926, sample SAMN06164492) | human gut metagenome | biome: ENVO:00009003; feature: ENVO:2100002; material: ENVO:00002003...
GAGACAGTCCCTGCGCTCTGCTGGAATGATTTTTTATTTGATAAGACTGGGGTAAAAGCTTTTTTCTCTGATTTGTCCTTTTATTCATTTTTCACCCGAGGGATGTCATGGTTCTGGTATATTTTATTAATTTGCTTTTGTTATCTTATCTTTCCATTCATTTTCCGCGCAATAGATAAGGCACCAGATGAAGAATCTGAGCAAATGCGTATAATTAATTTATTTACTTTTTTTACCATGATCACATTTGTAATCCGCTTATCCAATAAAGAGTTGTTTGATAATACCAATCTGGCCTTATTACGTATTCCCTTTTTCTGTTTAGGCTGTTTTATCGGCAAATACTCATATGAAAAAAGGTCTATATCCGGCGGGACTTATGGATTAATGCTCTTATCGTTATTTGCAATTCAGTTTCGAAAAGGAAGCAAGATCATATTCGCACGATATTCTGCTGCTTTTCTCAATATCAGTGCATGTATTTTAATTGCAATTTTATTCAGCAAGCTGAAACATTTTGGAAAAATACATAATTGCATAAAGAAGTTCTTTGAATGGTTCGGCAAATATTCTCTGGAATTGTATCTGGCACATGTTACTGTACGAGGTGTTATGCGCGATTACGGTCACCCTACCTGTTATGGTCGAAATGAGCTGATTATGGTTGCCATATCTATTGTATTAGCATTAATTGTAAACCAATTAACAAAATGGATTGAACATTTTATTCATTAAACATAAAGGCTTCCTGTTCGAATTATCGTTAGGAAGCCTCTTTTTTATACCTGTTTCTTTTCAAGATATATCCACTTTACATATTTAGAAGTGATGATTGTAAATAATCCCCCTATTAAAATTGTAAATAAAACTGTAAAAATAAAACTTCTGCCCTTTTCATCTGTCAGCCATCGTACAACACTCATCCATACCGGCACGATCATGCACCAGCAAACCATAATCATTCGAAAAATAAAAGCTTTCTTTGAATTAGTATTCGCTGTATACTTGCCATTCATATATGGCCACCACCGATTCATCACATATGCAATTCCCAGAAGCAAAGCTTCTACACCAAACACCATGAACATTTTGATAAACGAACTTGATAGTTTATCTGCCCATATTGCTTGACATATTCGAATTAAAGCTATATGTGCTCCCAGCGCAAATAATGTATTTCTTCCCATAAAAGCAAGAACTTTATCCTTTGAGAACTCGCTGAATAACAAGATCAGGGCAATACTAAATGTTAATGATGATGTCACAAATAATGGTATTGAATAATATTGTCCATATACCATGAACACAGTCTTATTGCTGAATGCACTAACAAATCCAATTGTTGTAAGTATAACTATTACAAGGTTCTTATAATTTCTCAATACATTCTTTTCCAGTATATATCTGCGAACCAAATAACCAGTATAAATATAACCTGCTCCGACCATTCCTGTATTAACATGGTATGGCAACTGCTTATCTGAAAAATAAAATCCCAGAGCCATGATGCCAAATGCCATAAGTAACCGAAGCCATCGTTGTCTTCCTGTTATTTTTACTATAATCAGAATATATAAATATGCAAAAAATAATGCTCCAAGAAACCAAACCGGATTTACAGTCGCAGGATAAATTTTATCCTGCGATACAAGATTTCCTATTAATGTATGCCAATAATTTGCTTTTCCCTTTCGCAAAACCCGATAATTTAATACCCATATTGGAAATAACGAAAATACAACCCAAAAATATGGAATAATAATACTTTGAAACTTATGTCCAACCTGCGAAATCAAACTTCTTTCCAACACTTTTTCCGGATAAAATAATAATCCTGATATCATAAAAAACAACGGCATATGAAATGCCGCTCCAACATGTGATATCACTCCGAGCACACTTGCATGACACAAAACAACAATAAAAAAGGCAAAGCCTCTCAACTGATCAATCCAGTCCTTCCTCTCCATTTAATTCTCTCCCCATTTGTTTTATTACGACTTTATCTATAATCTTCTAATGTCAAAAATCACTTAGCCGATATAATATCCGCATACCGTCCGTTCACCGCGCGAACTAAATCATCCGGCTTTAACATGATCTGTTCGCCAAGGCGTCCACCGGATACGATCATCTGAGGAAGTGTTTCCGCACTTTCATGGATCACGGTCGGATATGCTTTCTTCATGCCGATCGGTGTACAGCCGCCGCGGATATACCCGGTAACTTTATTGATATCTTTTACAGGAAGTAGCTCAAGGTTTTTCTCACCGACAACCTTAGCTGCTTTTTTCAGGTCGATCTCTTTGTCGATTGGAAGTGCAAATACATAATATCCCTGACTCTTTCCGACCGTAACGATCGTCTTGAAGCTCTCGTCGTAGCTCTGTCCAAGCATATCTGCAACATGCACACCATCGATAAATTCTTCACAGTTATATTGATTGAGCGTATACGGAATCTTCATACGATCGAGAATCCGCATCGCATTTGTCTTTGTCTCTTTTCCCATTGTTTCTTATATCCTTACACACTCATGAATATTTAAGACACGTTCGAGCCGCGCTGTTAATGCATTCGCTGTAAATGGTTTACAGATGTAGTCTTCCGCTCCTGCTTCAAAGCATTTTGTCTCTGAATACTCATCTGTAACTGCCGTCAGGAAAATAACCGGAATACTCTTATATTCCTGATTCACCTTCAGTCTGGATATCACATCATATCCATCCATACCCGGCATCTTCAGATCCAACAGGATGACATCCGGATGAATCCGTTCAAGGACACGGAACGCCTTCTGTCCATCATTCACGGCTGATACTTCAAATTTGTCCTCCAGGATTCCCTGGATCATATCAAGTATCATCTTATCATCATCTATAACCAATACTGTTCGTTTCACTTAAGTATCCTCCTAATATCCGTTTCCAGTTTTTCTGCCAGTTCATAAGCTTTATCCATATCATAATCCGAAACATACTGATACAGCTTATCGAGTATTCCATAATACTTTGCACCCATTTCATCTGCTAACTCCGGTATCTCTGTCTTGTACAATCGTTCCAGACAGGTGCATGCAGCTTTCTCTTTATACTCAAAAACAGCAGTTTTTAAATCACTGATGATCGTAAGCATCTCCGTTATATTTGTGACCGCTTCTTTTTCTATTTTACCATCTGTTTCTATATTCGCAAGCCATTTTTTTATCTGCTCCAGAAGCTCCCGGTACTGGCTTACTGCCTGGTCATGATTCATCTGAATGTACGCCAATGCCGTCTGTGGATCCTTACATGCTTCTTCCAGCCCTGCAGCGGCTGCCGCCATAGAATCTGCACCAATGCTTGCGGATATTCCCTTCAGGCCGTGGATCGTTATATCATAATTAAAAATGTCTTCTTTGTTCTTACATTCTTCAAGCTTCTGGATCCGTTCTTCACTTCCATCCAGATAAGTCTGCAGCAGACTGATATACAGCTCTCTGCTTCCGCCAATATAGGATAAGGCTTTCGCGATATCAATTCCCGGTATGCTCCATTCTTCTGCCTGCTGTAGATCCGGTGTGCCGTCTGTTTCCTGTCCTCCTGTGACAGTATCTCCATTCCCGTCTCCACATTCCGTTACATATTCCTGTGGAAGATTATCTTTAATGATCTGTTCAAAGCGTTCCGGATTGATCGGCTTCGACAGATAACCGCAGAAGCCAGCATCCAGATACGTTTGCTTTGCTCCTGATAATGCATTTGCCGTAATCGCAACTGCCGGTATATCTTTATAAATGCCGCCATCCATGGTCTTCACATGCTGGAGCATCTCGATTCCATCCATTTCCGGCATCATATGATCGATCAGCAGAAGCTGATAGGTATGCTGGCGGATCAGTTCCAGTCCTTCTGCCGCACTAAGTGCCGTATCGATCTGAAGTTTTGTATTCTTTGCAAGTCCAACCACGACCTTCAGATTAACCTCATTATCATCTACAACCAGGATCCGGGCATCCTCTGCATGGAAGGACTCCTGATAACAGACCTCTTGATGAAGCTGTTCTTTATATTTCTTTCTGTAATCCCCGATCTGTTCTTCATTTACGATCTCCTGTCCAACCGTTGCCGTAAATGTGGAACCTTCACCATATACACTGCTGACTGTAATATCTCCACCCATTGCAACCAGCAGATTCTTGGTGATCGGAAGTCCAAGTCCTGTACCTTCAACTGAGCGGTTCCGCTTCAGATCCAGTCGTTCAAAATTTGTAAACAGCTTATCCATATCCTCACTCCGCATACCAATGCCGGTATCGGAAACTTCAATCGTCAGGTTCTGTTTATTATCCATAACAGTTCCTGTGATATAGAGACGAACTTCACCCTTTTCTGTATATTTTACTGCATTTGTTAAAAGGTTCATAATAATCTGTTTGATACGCACCTCGTCACCCTTCAAATTCTCATGCAGCTCCGGTTCTACATAGATCTTAAGTTCCAGCCCTTTTTCCATAATACGCTTCTGGATGGATCGTTCGACATCCTCCACAAGGCTGCTCAGCGAATAGTTCTCATTCACCAGATATACCTTTCCGGATTCAATCTTGGACAGATCCAGAATATCACTGATGATCGTAAGCAACGATTTACCGGAATTCTTGATATACATAGCGTATTCCTTGATATGCGGCTGTCTGCTCTCCCGGAGCACCAGCTCATTCATACCCAGGATCGCATTTAACGGAGTCCTGATCTCATGTGAGATGTTTGCAAGAAATGCGGACTTGCTGTTCGCCGCAGCCTCTGCTTCTTCTGCCTTCTGTTTCAAACGAACCTGAAGCTGCTTGTTCCATGCGATCACCACAAGAAGCATCAGACTTCCAATCAATATGATAAGCAGATCCATAACCGTCTCGCTGACATCGAGTGGATCTGCCTGTGATATATAGCGGCCGGCAAGAACCATATACAAATAATAAACGATGGTACTGATCAGCATAAATATATTCAGTTCCATCTTCTGGTACAATGACACAACAACGGCTGCCGCAAGAAACATATCAGTCAGGCGGTTATGTTCACCCGGTACCAGTCCATACATCGCAACGATTGCAAACAGGCAGCCCGACATACATAATCCATGTATCTTTACCGTAGTCTTTCTGATAAAAGTCACAAGAAAGCTGACCAACATAGTTGCCAATGTCACAACAATGAACACCGGAGCCTTCTGAAACCGATAAAACATCATAATAAAATATGTGGCAAAAAGGATATATACATAAAATACAACCTTTTTCACCCGCTTATCATCCTGCAGAACAGAACCAGAGGCATAACGCTCAACTCCGATCGAAGCTCTGCCTTTTTTTCCCGTCCGGTATACACGGACAAACAGGTTCATATAAAGCATGAAGAATACCAGCAGTACAACAGCCAGTGTCACCGCAGAAGGGATTGCATTTTTTGCTGCCAGTTTGCTGACTTCATTCTTATCCACGATCGCAACCACATACCAGTTATCCAAGATTGGTTTCACAGATATCCATGCACTGTCTGTCTTATAGCTGACAGTACCTTCCGTCTCCGAAGCAAGTTCCTTATCAATATCTGAAACATAATTCTCATATGCACCCGTTCTGTGATATATGCTGTCCAGTGTTTTTCCCATAAATGCGGGATTCTCCCCCGCAATAATGCTTCCGGTCTGATCAACAATATAGATCTCACCCGCTCCTGCATCCAACTCTTTCAGAAGATTTGACAGATCCTCCAGATCAACATCTACACCGATCAGGTTCGAACCGTCCCGGAACATACGTCCGACGGATACCACCTGCCGGTTCGTCTTCATATCCAGATATGGTGTCGTAATCGTAAGTTCTGTACCATTCTGCTTCATCTCCTGATACCAGGAACGATCCTCGATCCGATATCCCTCTGGCTGCTCCCATGCAGTACTCAGCATCAGTTCTCCGTCAATATATCCATAAATCCCCAGATACTGCATACTTTCTTCATTTTTCAGATAATCGGTCTGTTCGGTAAAATACGCACGGAACTCATCCATACTATATCCCGACTCATGCATATACTGCACTGTGAAATAATTCACTGTCAGAATATCAATCGCATCCGACAAACAGTTCTGACAGGACATAGCGGCATAATCTATATTATTGTTCATCTCATCATCCACCTGCTCCGTTGTCTCCCGGATCTCTCTTGCACAGAAGATCAGGATCACGCCTGCCATAAGGATCACAAATATACTTATATAAAATACCAGTCTTTTATATGCTCTTTTTACCATCGTTCACACTCCCCGCCTCTTATCCGCATTTATACCGTTCCCGATCAGGATCTGTCTGCTAGATTCCTGACTCAAGCAGTTCTTTCAGATGCTCCAATCGCATCTCAAACTGCTCATAAAAATCCCGGTTCTCCTCATATCTCGCAACATACATGATATTCAGAATATACATACACATCTGCTTGATCCGTGCATCCTTACTTTCTTCTGCCCCGTCCTGCATACGGATCCGTGCAAATGTCTCCTGCACCTGCTTCTGAAAATCATGCCACTCATTAATGTACTCTGTATATCTCGGCAGATCCGGTGTATCGATCCATTTTGATACCTTGACCTTCACCTTGCCTGCCCGATCACATTCATGGATCTGAAGAAAGTATTTAAATCCGCCATCCTCATAATATCTGCCAAGCGGAAACAGTCTGCAGAATCCCGGCCTTGCCGCATGGATCCCACATCTGCCTTCTGCATTTAAAAAAGTACATGTTCCATTTACCATCTTGATATTTGGAAGGATCAACCCATCTACAACATTTAGCTCTATCGTATCGGCAAGCAGAGCTTCAAAACTCTTCCCTGTCTCCTTTGTCAGTCTGCTCACATCCAGCGGATCTAAGATGATGGAATTTCCCATTCCCTCACAGCAGGCATGACACCCTTTACATTCATTGCAATATGCTTTTACCATATCCGTCTGATCGTATAAACGACCATCCGATATCTCTTCCAGACTACAATTTCTAAGCATGCTGTTTTACCTCACACAATACTCCATATTTTATCTTGATCCGGTCCAGTTTCAGCAAAAATGGCCGGGCCATGATCCACAGAAACAGAACCGTCGCAAATCCCTGTACCACATCAAACGGAAAGCCGGTTACATACGCTGCCACGATCATCTTAAGGTTCACTGCCGGCTGCCACATGATCACAGATGCCGGATTCATGATACCGCCATAGATCAGAATACAGCACAGGCCGCCAAAGATACACAGGCCAAGTTTCGTCACATTCTGACTTCTGACCCGACTGTTATTAAATACAAGCCCCGCCGCAAAACCAACCAGGCCAAGTGAAAACATCTGCCATGGTGTCCACGGTCCCTGTCCAAATACCATATTCGATACCAGCATCGTCACCGCTCCGGTCACAAATCCGGTCTCACATCCAAATGCTACCCCGCTGATGATCACGATCGCCATAACCGGATTAAAATTCGGGATCATAAAAAATGCTGTTCTTCCGACTGTAGCAAGCGCGCACAGAACTGCCACCGTTACAATATCCCGTGCTCCCAGTGCCTTTGTCTCAAAGGCTGTGAGAAACGGTATCATCATTTCGATCAGAACCAGAAGAGAAATAAAATAATACTTCCGGTCTGACAGAACCGTCTTGCCAAACCAGATCGTTCCTGCCACTGCTGCAATACAAAGAACCGTTATGATCATTTTTTTTCTGCTGATCCGGTTCCTTCTGCGCAGGTCAATATCCTGATCCCTGTTTCTTCCGACCGGACGCAGCAACAGAATATATATGACCGTTGCCAATATAAATATACCATACAAGATCAGATATTGTATACCTTCTCCGGTCACCGTTCCATCCTCGATCAGCCGGGTCAGATCCGCCTGTGTCATTGTCTTATAAAAACAGAACGCCATGATAACCGTTGTAAGTAGAAGTCCCAGTTTTCGGACAAATGACATTTTTTCCGGTTTTTTCTCCTGTATTGATATCTCGCTTTGAGTGCCGCTTCCTATCCGCTCTTCTTCCTGCTTTGCTTCGTCATTTTCCTTCCTGTTCCCGGTATCTGTCCATACAATTCCGTCATCTATATCGTCATCCGGTTGATCCCATGCACCGGTTTTGCCATATGCATGCAGGATATCCTCAACCGTTACAGCGCCCCGGATTGTTTCTTTTGCTATTCTGGCTGCCGCAGTCGTATAGAATTCATTTCCTGAAAAATAATCGTTTGTTCCCGCAACCGTTGCCACTCTGCCATCAAAGATCAGACAGATCCTGTCAGCCGTTTCTGCGCAGAATTCAATATCATGACTTACCATCACGATCGTATGTCCGGAAGCTTTAAGCTTCTTCATCATATGCGAAAACCGTTTTTTAAATGCTGCATCCATGCCCTTTGTCGGTTCATCCATCAGTATCACATCCGGAGCAGCAAGCAGTACCTTTGCAAGTCCAAGTCTCTGCTGTTCTCCCCCTGACAGATCATATGGATGCTGCGTCAGTACAGATTCCAGCCGGCAGAAATGAATACTTTTCCAGATCATTTCCTTCGAAATCTCCTGCTCCGCCACCTCAAACGTCCCATGTCTGCGGATCAGTCCCAGTTCTTCTCCAACTGTATTTGCAGTAAATAACAGCTTGGGATCCTGCGGAAGATATCCGATCCGGAGTTGCTTCTCCCGCCGGATCCTGCCTCTGTCCGGCCGGTAGTTCCCTGCGATCAGGGATAACAATGTTGACTTTCCGCATCCATTTGTACCATTTATGGCAAGGATCTCCTGCCGCTTTACCGACAAGGTAAGTCCGGACAATACCTCTTTCTCCATGGATGAATAATGAAAAAAAACATCCTTGATATTGATCACGTTCTCCGCTGTCTGATTTTTTCCCTGCGTATCCGCCTGCTCTGACTGTCCCCCTGCTGCCATCTGTTCATGTTTCTCATCATACTGCCGCAGCCATTCTCTGCCTTCTGCAACTGTAACCGGACAGTCTGTAACTCCATAACCTGACAATCCAAATGCTATCCTGCATGCCGCAGGGATCTCGATTGCCGGTGCATTCTGTGCCAACAGCACCACGCCATCTGCAATGCTTCCATCATAGATCACTCTGCCATCTTCCATCAGAATGAACTGGCTGCACATCGGCCAGATTTCCTCCAGTCTGTGTTCTGTCAGGATCACTGTAGTTCCAAGTTCCCGGTTAATACGATACAGGCACTGAAAAAATTCCCTCGCTGCCATTGGATCTAACTGGCTTGCCGGCTCATCTAAGATCACCACCTCCGGCGCCATTGCCATGACTGATGCCAGGTTTACCAACTGCTTCTGTCCGCCGGACAATTCATTTACCTTTTTGTGAAAAATCCCATCCAGACCAAAGAACGAACACATTTCCGCTACCCGCTTCTGAATAAAGGCATTGTCATATCCAAGACTTTCCAACCCAAATGCAAGTTCATGCCATACCTTATCCGTTACAAGCTGTGCATCTACATCCTGTACAACAAATCCGATCTGCTCCGTCTGTACACGATCATCTATGTCTCCAAGTTTTTTTCCCTGAAAACAGACAGTTCCTTCCCGTTTTCCACGAGGTGTCAAAACGGATTTCAACTGTCTGAGCAATGTCGTCTTCCCACTTCCGGAACCACCTGCGACAATGACAAAGCTGCCCTTTTCTATGGAAAGGCCGATATCCTTTAATACCGGCTTCAGATAAACATCATCCCTCTCCGATGCAATATCCGGATATGCAAATGTCAGATTATCGATCTCATATAATTTCATCTTTTCTTCCTTTCCCGGATTGCCTGATACAAATGCATCACACATGGCAGGCTTACTAATAACAGATAGCCTGCAAATACCGCAGTTCCCATTCCGTCTGATCCATTTCCTGTTATATCCGGATAATACTGCCAATCGATCACGCCCCGGATCATTCCTGCCGCAACAAAGCTTCCCGCTGCCAGAATCACGACCAGACAGCAGCCATCACTTTTTCTAAAATGAAATAACGAATATGCTGTCCTGCCTTTTAACCCATATCCCCGGCTCTTCATACTGTCACCTGTTATGACCGCCCGTTCTAACGCCCAGGTTGCTGCCGAAGAGATCACCCGCATACCGGTTCGAAGCCGTTTAAAATATTTCCCAGACATCACACAGCCTGCCGCTTTCTGTGCCTGATATACCTGTCGGATCCTTGCGGTAAATTCCGGCAGGAACTTCAACGTCATAGACAGAACGATCGACAGATACGGTGCCAGCCGCCCAAACAGATAGATCATTTTATCAGAAGTCATGATCCTATTGAAGGATGAGAACCAGCACAGTACTGTCACAAGCATTACAGCAGCCGCTATACCATACAGAATAGATTCGAGCGTCAGCGGATTGCCGGACGGCAGATACCGCAGGATCGTCACCCCCTGATGACTGAATACCGGATTAATGAGTGCCGTCAATATCACAACCGGCAGCATATAGCGCAGATTCTGATATAGTGCCCGTCTGCCATTCAGGCAGATAGAATATGAGACCGCTCCCAAAAAAGCGATCCCTAAACTAACCGGATGAAGCGACATCATTGCAAATCCGATGACAAATATAAAATATATCAAATTCACGATTGGATGACTGTCTGCAAATGCATCCCTTCTGATCTTCTTCACCTGTTTCTCCTGTCTGTTATTCAAAATATGGATTTCCTACATCTGCTCCAAGGTCACAGGTGTATTTCCATTCAATCTTATCTCCATCTTTCAATACATATTTTGAGCATCCAAATGCCGGGAACTTCCCATTGACACAATACTCCCAACCGGATAATTCTCCGCAGTCAAATTCATACAGATTATGAATTCCCTCAATGTAGTAGCTTCCGTATAATGCAGTAAAGGAATATTCAAGCTGTATACTCTTTTTTTTCGTAATATCCTTTAATACATCAAATACGGTCTGTCCCTTTTTAAATTCTACCTCGACTTCCTTCAGTATCCAGCCATCGGCAGGTACACAGGACTGCTTACTCTTATCTAACATATTCCAGTTTTTCAGAATATTATCGCAGTTAATCGATATCGTGCAGGTATATGTCTGCTCCTCGGTCTGCTTCTGCTCTGTCGTTTCCGGTTCTTCCGTTGTTGCAGGCTTCTCCGGTTTCTGATGCGCCGGCCGTTCCGTCGTTGGAGCTTCTGTCGTATTCTGCCCCGGTTCTTCTTCCGTCGTTGGCTGTTCGGTCAGAACCTCTGTCGTCCCTGAGGAGCCTTGTCCATCTTCTGTTTCGGAGCTGTCATTTGCAGCCGGACTATCCGCCCGTTTATTTTCGGTTCCGGTTTCACCTGATGCCGTTTCCTGTGTATCTTTATTTGCCGGTTCTTCTGTTGACACTCCTTCTGATGTCTCATCTGTACGGTCTGCATCCTGACTATCAGCGTCCTGACCGTCTGTTGTTTCCGATTCCGTCATCGATGACCTTCCGGTTTCCTCCTGACCAGTTTCAGTTTCTGCCAGTTCGGTCGAATTCCGGAATTCCGTATGCTGCTTTCCAAATCCGGAAAAGCCTCTGGAACCCGGTGCATTTCCACCATACCAGAATGCCACGGTAAGGATCAGCACCACCGCCAGAACACCAATTATTTCTGTCTCTTATACACATCTGACGCTGCCGACGAA
>ENA-OXYD01000305-OXYD01000305.1-human-gut-metagenome-genome-assembly--contig:-NODE-305-length-11010-cov-10.279598_pt1 | contig 11010 bp, 5 predicted proteins | sample MGYA00244942_ERZ652756 | MGnify/ENA primary metagenome ERZ652756 (study PRJEB26926, sample SAMN06164492) | human gut metagenome | biome: ENVO:00009003; feature: ENVO:2100002; material: ENVO:00002003...
GATATATTCACAATTATTTAATAAGGAGATAAAGATGGAATATAATTTTTTTGCTATGATTTCAAGGATGAAATACATCGACCGCTGGGCGTTGATGCGGAATACAAGGGAAGAAAATCTGTGTGAGCACAGCCTGGAAGTCAGCATTATCGCTCATGCACTTGCCGTGATCGGCAATACCTATTATGAAAAGGATCTGAATGCAGAGCGGGCTGCTCTGATCGGACTATACCATGACGCTTCAGAGATCATAACCGGTGATATGCCGACACCGGTCAAGTATTATAACGATGCTATCAAGGAATCCTTTAAAATGATCGAGAAAACAGCCTGCTACAAGCTGTTAAACAAACTGCCGGATGAAATGAAACCACAGTATGAACCACTCTTCTTCCGCCAGTCCGGAGATGAATATATCTGGAAGCTTGTAAAAGCGGCAGATAAACTATCTGCTCTTATCAAATGTATGGAAGAAACCTCTGTCGGCAATCCGGAATTCTCCAGCGCCTATGAATCCACAAAGGCCGCTGTCGACAAGCTTGCTGCCGACCTTCCGGAGGTTGAACGCTTTCTGTCCGACTTTCTCCCTGCCTACGGCAAAAACCTCGACCAGCTTCAATACGACCGATAATGCTTTATATAGGTATTCTATCGATTTACGCAGTTATACTTTTTAAAAGTCATTAATACTATAGGTATCATACAACTATTATTCCGCAAAACGCTCTCGCTCTACCCTCATGTAACGGTACTAGACTCCCTGCCTTCGGCAGCTCATCAAGGACCGACATTCGGGCAGGTTTGCTTCATAACAGTGTATAATACCTATAGTGTTAATGATTTTTTCTTTCTCAACTGCATAAATCGATCACCTATATCCTATAAAGCATTATCGGATTAACAAAATGTCCACTTTTTTGCTAATAGACCATTTCTATGCTGATCCACAAGATATATCAAAAACACCGTCCCCAGTCTGATATATCACACACTGTTATGAAGCAAGCCTTTCCGAGCGTCGGTACTTAAGTTGCGTCTTTTGCAACTTTATGTACCGCTACGCCGAGGAATAGAGCGCAAGCGCCTTGCGGAATAATAGTTGTGTAATATACCAGACTGGGTACGGTGTTACATTCCTATCTCTGTGGTTCCACCTGAGCAAGAATCGACATGAATTCTTTGCCGGTGATCGTTTCGTGTTCTATAAGGAAGCTGGCGATAGAATCCAGGGCTGCCATATGGGCAGACAAAAGTTTCTTTGCTTTATTATAGGAATCTCGCAGCATATCACGGATCTCCTTATCAATCTTGGTAGCGGTCTCATCCGAACACTGAAGGGCAAGATTTCGGTCCAGATACTGTCCTTCTATTGATTCAAGCTGCACCATGCCGAATTTATCTGACATACCATACATGGTGATCATGGCTCTGGCTGTCTTGGTCGCCTTCTCGATATCATTTGATGCTCCTGTTGTCACGGAGTCGAATTTCAACTCTTCTGCAGCACGTCCGCCGAGCAGGGTTACAAGCTCTGCTTCCAGTTCTTTCTTGGATTCGAGATATTTCTCTTCTTCAGGAACCTGCCATACATAACCAAGGGAACCCATGGTTCTTGGAACGATCGTAATCCTCTGGATCGGCTCCGTATGCTTCTGGAGTGCTGCAAGCAATGCATGTCCGACTTCATGATAAGCAACGATCTGCTTTTCTTCTTTACTGAGCAGACGATCCTTTTTCTCTTTTCCGGCAAATACAACCTCTACCGCACCGATCAGATCCTGTTGGGAAACAAGACTTCTGCCATCTCTGACAGCGGCCAGCGCTCCCTCATTTATAATATTTGCAAGATCCGCACCAACCGCACCTGAAGTTGCAAGTGCCAGTTCATGAAGATCAACCGTTTCATCCATCTTGACATTCTTGGAATGAACCTTCAGTGTATCGATTCTTCCCTTCAGATCCGGCTTCTCTACGATAACTCTGCGGTCAAATCGTCCCGGACGAAGAAGTGCCTTATCAAGCACCTCAGGACGATTCGTTGCTGCAAGGATCACAATACCCTTTGATGTATCAAAGCCATCCATCTCTGCAAGAAGCTGATTCAGGGTCTGCTCCCGTTCGGAATCTCCGCCATGCCTGGAATCTCTGCTTCTTCCAATTGCATCGATCTCATCAATAAATATAATACATGGTGCCATCTGTGTCGCCTGTTTGAACAGATCTCTGACACGGGAAGCACCCACACCGACATACATCTCTACAAAGCTGGACCCGGACATGGAAAAGAATGGTACATTTGCTTCACCTGCCACTGCTTTTGCAAGCAGGGTCTTACCGGTTCCCGGAGGACCGACAAGCAGTGCCCCCTTTGGCAGCTTCGCTCCGATATCCAGATATTTCTTTGGATTGTGCAGGAAATCGACCATCTCTGTCAGAGATTCCTTAGCCTCTTCCTCTCCGGCAACATCCGCAAAGGTAACACCTGTTTTCTTCTCAACGTAAATCTTCGCATTTGCTCTACCTACACCGCCGCTTCGTTTCATGATCATCGACAGCAACAGATAGAATGCAACGATCATTACAATGTAAGAAATGATCGTGCCAACCATGGCACTTCCGCTTTCATCTACACCTTCATATTCTGTTCCATATTTTGTCTTTGCCTGACGAAGCTTCTCTGCCAGACTGTCATCCGATATTCTGGTTGCAGTATATTTCGTCTTACTGATCACCTTATCATCGGCATTATTTTCAAATACGATCTTACTTCCGTAGATCTTTACGGAACCAACCTCGCCCTTATCTAACATCTCGATAAACTGACCATATGTGACTTCCTCTTCCCTGCCGGATGACACCCGGTCAAATACGCGCCAGAATAAAAATGTCAGTAAAATGGAAATAACCAGGATCACCATGATCGAGCGGTTGTTTCTTCCTTTATTTCCATTATTATTGTTATTGCTGTTATTATTGTTGTTATTACTGTTATCAGGTAAATTGTTGTCCAATCAGAACCTCCTTTTTATACAGCCTGCCTGCTGTATTCTTCTTTTGTATATATTTCCGGCAATTTCGCATCCATTATAACCACGTTTTTCCCGGCTTTCAAGATGGCACCGCTTTTGTTCATGAAGATTTAACCTTTCTATTCACCCAGATAGTCCATCGCAATACCAAGAGAGGTTTCTCCTCTGCTGATCGTCAAGCTCCATTTTCCAATCTGAAGGTCTGTATAATTTGCACTGGGATCATCCGCAGAATACTCCTTTTCCTGATAGGCGCAAATCATCTCTGTTGTCCGTTCCAGACTGTCGCCCTGAAGCGTTTCATCCTCAAGTGCCATTACCAGATCTTCATAGATCTGATCTAGGCAGAAACCGTCATCGACATCCGGAGGATACTGCCATATACGGACAGAGTGGATCGCCTGTGTGTTCAGATCACTGTTTATGCTCACATCAATGCCACATTTGTCATCTGAAATATACTTTTCTTTGTTATAGTATGTAAATGTATCTCCATTTTGATACGAGTATTCATACAAACTCAGATTTCCGGCAGTTCCTGTACTTGTATCTTCAAATAAAATGCCATCTTCCTCCGCATTCTGTAAAAAATCAGCCTCCAACTCATCACTGGTGACACCCTCATAATGAGCCACACCATCACAGGCTTCTCCCCGGTCATACACTTCATCGGCCGATAAGCCAACCAGACTGTCTGTCCCATAATCCGTAGTTTCTCCCGGCTGATAGATATAGCGGTAGCTGTATCCGTTCTCATCTACATAGTTTTTCTCATCCTGTTCATCCATCATCTCATGCATTTCATCCAGAGAGTCCTGCAGCTCCTGCTCATCCCGGTACTGCTGCCATACATCCCACAAACTGCTCGTCCGGAAACATACTCCAATTGCAGCCAGAAAAAGCAGACCTGAGATCACGCCCTCTGCTTTTTTCGATTTCTTCTTTGTCGTATAGGTCGTATCCGGATTCGGTATAGGTTTTGCCAATGTTGGAGTACGATTCGCCCATTTCGGAAGCTCGGTTTCAAACTCATCATGGCAATCTGTTACTTCATCCTCAACTTCAGGTTTGTCCGCACTGTAGTCCGATACATCCCCACTATATTGATACTCTCTCTGATAATCTTCAGGCTCTCGTCTTTCGTTCAGATAAAAGGTGTGACTGGTTTCAATCGGTGTCACAAATCGTTTACAGGTTTTGCAAAAATTAATACTGTTTACTTTTCCATCACATATTGGACAGATCTTTGATCCCATAAGTACCTCCTCTTTCTTTTCGATACTTTGTTTCTACCGCTAACTTTATATTCTTTTTTGTCATACGTCAATATTCTTTTCTCCGGCTTGACATCCCCATTAAAAGTCACTATTATTTCTTTAACTTATGATCTACAGGAGGTTTAAGTCGCATGCCCGGTTTTCTGATGCATCTGATCGAGGGTGAAATGATAATCAATAAAATAAATACAGGTGTAACTTCTGCGGCAGATTCCCATCTGTCGGCAATAAAATCCGCCCCTGAACAGTTTCTCCTCGGCTGTATCCTGCCGGATATCACGGATAATAAAGAAAAAACGCATTTCCGTCCGGCATGGCAGAAGAACCTGATCACAAAATATCCGGAGCTTGCTCATATCCGTGCCCTCTACCCGGATGATGCGATATTGTCACCGGCTGACTATGGCATCCTGGCACATCTCCATCTGGATACTCATTATGTGACTGATTTCTGGCCGGAATATTTCACTATAGAAGATCCAGCAGGGAATACCTGTTTTGATACAAGACAACCTTTGTATGTTCACATTTCCTCCCAACCGGAAAAAAAGATTCCTCTGGCAGAATTTTTCTCTGACCGGTACTTTTATGGAGAATATGACAGGATCAATCCACGTCTTCTAAAGGACTTTCATCCATATATACCGGAACAAAGCACTTATCAGCCGGAGCTTGTACATATTACAGAATGCCGGCCGGAGGATCCATCACAGATCACAAAAGCTCTGCAGTCATACATTACTCAGAATCCGTCACCTGCCCCGGAAGCTTCCGTCACCCGTGCTGAGATTTTTCCATATGATGCAGTCATTGAATTTCTGGAACATATGGCAGATACATTTTTTACAGAATTCATTTAACCTGTCTTCCATATCAGCAGCCAAAATAATATTTATAATTTCACCCATAACAAACCAGCCATCGATGCGTTGGAAACGGATCCGTTTATGGATCCGGCTTCTTTTTCATCAATGGCTGTTTCTTTTTTATTTCCCGCTTATTTGATCTTCGCTTTTACTTTAACGGAATATGCACCATATGTTTTTTTCTTATTCAGAGTCTTGTATGCTCTGACCTTAAAATAATATGTCTTTCCTTTTTTCAGGCTCTTCTTTGTCAGATTCAGCTTCTTTGTATCGCCGATCTTCTTATACTTGCCTTTCTTTGAGGTTGCCATATATACCTGATATCCACTGGCACCGGCTACCTTCTTCCAGCTTATCTTACATGCCTTTGATTTCGCTGTCGTCTTTACTGATTTTACCTTTGATGGCTTTGTTACAAATGCCTTACTCTTCTCTTTGCCCTTTATCTTAGAGTTTCCTGACTTCTTATAAGCACATACACTATAAGTGTATTTGGTTCCTGCCTTCAGCTTCTTCGCATTGTAAGAAGATGCATTCTTACCCACCGTTTTTATAAGTTTCTTCTTGCCGGAGCCTTGCTTCCGGTAGATCATATATCCATCTGCATCAGATACCTTCTTCCATGTGATCTTTGCAGAAGTTGTCTTGATCTTGCTTACTGTAATCTTTTTTGTTGTACCAGGCTTCTTCACATTCGGTGTGGTCTTTGCCTTAATCGCAAATGTCTTTGACACACTTCCTGTATAATTGCCTTTTCCGGTTATCACAACCTTCGCTGTACCAACATTTGTATTGTTGGAATATGCTGCCGTGTAATCTGTATTCAGCTTCAGCACCTTACCCTTTAATGTAACAGTAACTGCAGGTGTTAACGCTTTTCCGGTGTAAGTCTGATCTGCCACCGTTATAACTGCCGCAGACAGATCTGTCTTTGTAACCGGTGTTGTCTGTTTTACAATTGCAAAATACTGTGTCAATGTACCGGTGTAATTTCCATTTCCTGTAATCTGTATCACAGCCTTGGTTGTCGGTTCTGTATTCGACCGATACGATACCGTATAGTCCGCAGATGCACCGGCGCCCAGCACTGCATTTCTTGCTGTATCCTTAACAATAACGGAAGGTGTGACAGCCTTTCCTGTATAGGATACGCTCTTTGTATAGGACACTGTACATTCCTCTATCTGTTTTGGAAGGATCGTAAAGGTTCCATATCCTGTATTTTTAAAGGAATCCGAAAGACCATTTACCGTGATCCTTGCAGTTCCGGCATTGATATTTTCAGAATAGATCACACTGTATTCGGATGGATCGATCACTCTGCCGGATACCTTTACTGTAACAGCCGGCTTCTGTTCCCTGCCGTTATAAGTCTGGTTCTCGGCCGTTATCTCTGCATCCTTGAGATTGATCTCCTGTTTCTGGATTGAGAAATACCGGTCTATTGTTCCTGTATAATTTCCTTTTCCTGTGATCCGGATCCGTGCAGATGTTGTCACTTCTGTATTGTTCTGATAGCTGACATCATAATCCACATTTTTCTTCAGCTCAACTGCTCCATCCATTACCTTTACTTCCGGACAAACCTGCTTTCCTGTATATGCCATCAGATTTGCGTAAGTCACAGAAGTGTCTTTCAGAGGCTTCGCCTGGATCGTAAATTTTTCAGTTACCGTTCCCTTATAATTGCCTTTGCCTGTAACTGTGATCGTTGCAGTTCCGACATTGACATTGTTGGAATATGCCACGTCATAGTTTACAGCCGCCAGTGATCTTCCACTTATCATAACAGTGAATCCCGGTTTCAGTTCTCCTCCTGTATAGGTATATGGAGAACCTGTAACCATGATAAAACCGCCATTATTTATATCAAAAGGCAGAATGGTAAAAGTCTTTTCAACTGTTCCATCATAATTGCCAAGACCTGTTATCTTTGCTTTTGCAGTTCCGGCATTGATGTTATTTGTAAATGCAACTGCATAATCCTTGCCCTTTGTAAGCGTTTTACCATTAAAGGTTACTGTAATATCCGGACTTAATGCAGATCCTGTGTAGGTCACTGTACCCATATTCATTACCAGAGAATCATTCAGCGCCTTCTTCGTGATCACAAAAGTTCCGGTTGTGGTTCCCTTATAATTACTGCCGGTTCCAGTCACAGTAACAGTTGCAGTTCCGACATTGGTATTGCCGGAATATGAAACACTGAATTCTGACAGATTTGTGATCCGCTTTCCACCTGTGGTTGTAAGGCTTACAACTGCCGGTGTAAATGCCGCACCTGTATATTCATATGACCGCTGTACAAGTGCTACTTCTGCACCTGTAATATCTGCTGCCACAATCTTAAATGTCAGGGATCTTGTACCTGTATATGCTCCGATGCCCTGTATCGTAATGGTTGCAGTGGAACCGACCGTCTTATTGTTGGTTACTGTTATAGTATAACTCTCACCTTCTACCAGAGTAACTCCATCCTGTGTGATCCTGAGCTTCGGAATAATGGCTTCGCCTCCCTGATACTCCTTATCTCCGATCGATGCTATGCTGATCGAACTGTCATTAATGTTTGTTACGATCTTTGTAATCTTAAATGTACATGTCTGTGTACCGCTGAAGTTTCCATTTCCTGTGATCCGGATCGATGCACTGTCTGTTTCATTTATATTATTGCTATAGGAAACAGTGTAATCCGTTCCCGCCTTCAGTTCGTAGGAACCATAGGTCAGTTTTACAGAAGGCTTTACCTCGGATCCGGTATATATCATCTCTTTGCTGTATTCTGCTTTACAGGATGTGATAGCTCTGGCTGCAATCGTGAAGGTCGTCTTTGAACTTCCGCTATAGTTGCCTTTTCCGGTTGCTGTAATCGTTCCTGTACCGGCATTGATATTATTTTTATAGGATAATTCATAATCTGTATTAGCAGCCAGCGTCGTAGTTCCAATCTTTACGGTTGCTGTCGGCTTCTGCTCACTTCCTGTAAATGTACATGCTGTAATATTACTGAAAACCGCTCCCTTGATCGATTTCTTTGTAACAGTAAATGTTCCTTCTGCACTTCCTGTAAAGTTTGCATTTTTTCCTTTTATAGTTACCGTTGCCGTTCCACAGTTTGTATTATTCGAATAACTTACAGTGAAATTCGTCATACTGGTGTAGGTCTTTCCGGATACAGTTGTAAAGGATGTAACACCCGGAGTCTGTGGCATGCCTGTATATTCATAACTGTCTGCTTCCAAAACAACCTTTGCATTTGTCAGATCAAGTGCAACAACATTAAAGGTTGCTGTTCTTGTTCCTGTATAATCATTGATTCCCGTAATGGTTACTATTGCTGTAGATCCTGCAGTATAGTTATTGGTATAAGTAACCGTATAATCTGTATTCAGAGTGAGGATCGTACCACCATTTCTGACTGTAACAGCAGGTCGGAGTCCCTGTCCTGCATTGTATTCCTGGTCTGCGATCGCATCGACTGTAATCGTTGAAGCATTGACGTCCGTACGATCTCTGGTGATCTTATATGTCAGTACTTTTCTTCCTGTAAAATTACCTTTTCCTGTCACTGTAGCAGTCGCTGCCGTTGTCTCATTTATATTATTGGAATAAGCAACGGTATAATCCGTACCCTCTATTAAGAGCTTCTGACCATATGTGATACGGATATTCGGAGTTGCGGCACTTCCTGTCCATTTTACGCTCTCATCATAACTGAGCGAGCAATCTGCCAGCGCTCTTGCACTGATCTTGAAATTTACAGATTTCGTTCCACTGTATCCGTTCTTTCCGGTGATCGTAACCGTACCTGTACCACAGTTGACATTTGCGCCATATGAAACAGTGTAATCGCTGTCCTTCGTCAGTGTTTTGCCATCATAGGTCACTGTAACCTCCGGTTTGATCTGTGCTCCGGTATAGGTCTGATCTGCAATTGTACTGCACACTGCCCCTGACAGATCCGGCAGGGAAGAAATAATCGTAAAATATACAGTTTTGGAACCTGTATAGTTTCCCTTGAACGTAACAATTACCTTTGCCAGATTGCCGGCTGCTACATTATCTTTATAAGATACCGTATAATCCGTTCCTTCGGTCAGTGTATATCCATCTGAAGTGACCGACGTTACTGTCGGTCTGATCTCTGCACCGGTCTGATCAAAGGATGTTTGATTCAATGTTACCTTTGCTGTATTCGCCACATCCAAAGGATTGACGGTCAATGTACCGGTAACGGTTCCTGTATAATTGCCTTTTCCTGTCGCACTGATTGAAACCGTACCGGCTGTCTTTGCTACATAGCTTGCAACTGTATAATCGGTTTTATTCGTCAATGTTGTTCCCAGTTTGCTGTCATAAACACTGATCTTTGGTGAAAATACTTCTGCTCCATATTTATATGTTGCAGGCTCTGCCGTCAAAGTCGCCTTTGAAATATCTCTTGGATTGATCTTAAAAGTGAGGGACTTTGTATTTGTATATTTGCCGCATCCACTGATCAGAACCGTTCCATTTCCTGCATTTGTATTTGCGGAATAGGATACCGTATAATCCGTTCCCTGCTTTAATGTCGTGCTTCCATCCTTTACCGTGACAGCCGGTGTCTGTGCCTGTCCATTATATGTACATGATGCTACATTCACGGTCGTCTGTGATATATCCTTTAAGGCTGCACTTCCACTGCTGATCGTATAGTTCAGGGATGTGCTTCCGGTGTAACAATCCTTACCTGTGATCGTCACGGTTGCGGTTCCCGGATTTATATTGCTGCTGTAAGAAAGTGTATAATCCACGCCTTCTTCCAGATACTGATAATCATTATTCTCATCCAGCCAGGAGTTCACATCGGCAATCGTAACCGATGGCTTCTTTTCCTTTCCGTCATAGCTGTAATTGGAATTGCTTAGTGTGATGATCTGATCCTGGATATTGGCAGCCTTCAGATACCAGGTATAGGTTTTGGAACCACTGAAATTATTCATTCCCTTAATCACTGTTGTTCCCTTAGAACCAATCTCCAGATAATTCTCTGAAAGAGTAACATTCTCATAATAATCTTTCTCCGCTACCAGAACCTTTCCATTCCAGGTAACCGATTCGACTGTCGGAGAATTTGCCAGATTCTTTACATACGGAACATAATACTTGCCGGATACAAGCGTCATATCGGATGCAAATTTGACCTTTGCTTTATTGATCGGTGTGACACGAATTTTGAATTTTGCCGTATTGCTTCCTGTATAACCCTTTTCCGGTTTACCGGTTATCGTTGCCACGGCAAGCTCGGTTGCAGTTGACACGTTCACGTTATTTGTGTATACCACATCATAACAGTCCGACGGTACTTCCTCCCCATCTACCTTTACCGTAACCGGTGCTTCGATCGCCTCTCCGGTATAATAATTACCAAGACCGGTTTCCGTCGTTGCTACAACAGTAACCTTATGTGCTCCATCCTTTCCGGACAGATCGATCAGATCCGCTGCCTTCACCCAACCTGCAAATGGAATTCCTGCCCCGCCATACGGCATGATCATCGTGATGACCATGACAACGGTAAGGAACCATGCTGCCACTCTTTTTCCATGTTCTCTCATGCTTCTAAAATGCCCTCCTTGCTGTTATGCCCGCTGTATTATACACTTTATACAAGATGCCTCTACATTTGTACTGCCCCTCTGTGCATATTTTTCATTTCATCCTGTCTCCTATGATATTACATAAAAAAATACCCCAAATGCAGTTCCGCGCGAACAAAATTTAAGTGAATTTTACCATTTTTTGCATGCCGCTTCAATCCTGTCTCTTATACACATCTCCGAGCCCACGAGACCTCTC
>ENA-OXYD01000317-OXYD01000317.1-human-gut-metagenome-genome-assembly--contig:-NODE-317-length-10723-cov-40.021560_pt1 | contig 10723 bp, 12 predicted proteins | sample MGYA00244942_ERZ652756 | MGnify/ENA primary metagenome ERZ652756 (study PRJEB26926, sample SAMN06164492) | human gut metagenome | biome: ENVO:00009003; feature: ENVO:2100002; material: ENVO:00002003...
TTTGAAATGTCCGAGCGTTGTAACAATTCAGCCTGTTTTTCTGTCGAAATCAAAGACACCTCGGACATTTGTGTAACATTTGTGTTTTACACTTGCATTAAATAAATATTTCACTCCCAACCACATCTGCCCAGCGGCAGAAAAGAAAAAAGCCGCTGCTGGGCAGACGATTTTCTGCGCCCTAATGAACTTGTCTGTGGCGGCTTTGATTTTCAGAGCCGCCGTTTCTTTTTGTTTCGACGACCCCTACACCGTGTTCTGGCATGGCGGCTTTAGGAGGAAGCCACCATGTCAATTTTCGTCATTCACAATAGCCACGAGTTACACCAGTTAAAAAAAGCCTTGCTCCTCCGTCGGGAAAGTATGATTACCAATCAGCATTATCATTCCATCTAAATCAGCAGAATAATAGGTGTTTTTGTCGCGCCGGTTTCCTATTACAGGGAACTGGCGCTTTTTTCTGTCGATTTTTCGGGAAAGCTCCCGAAGTATGTCGCTGCCGATCCCCGCCTCCTTTCAATTCACTCGTCAATCGCCCGTGAATCGAAATGGAGGTACATAATGGAGAAAGTCAATCTTAGGGACTTATATCCCGATGTTTATAAAACAGATCACTTCGTAGAAGTAGCAGAAGATGTGCTGGAGACAATCCGTGCTGCTGAGCGTGCAGAAGCCGCCTATGAACGGAGGATGTATCGCTATAAGGCGTACTATTCCCTGGACTGTGATAACGGCATTGAAAATGCGATCCTGCTGAAGCCTCAGACACCGGAAATGCTTCTGGAGGAAAAGCAGCTGCGGGAGCAGCTCTACGCCGCAGTGATGGCGCTGCCGGAGAAACAGGCCAAGCGGATCTATGCCCGGTATTATCTGGGTATGCGTGTGAGCGAGATCGCCGCAGCGGAGGGTGTAGACCCAAGCCGTGTCCGTGACAGCATCCGGCGCGGTCTGAAGCAACTGGCAAAGTTTTTTAAGATAGAATAAGCAAAGGGCGCAAGGTATCAAAGTGCTTCTGGCACAGGACCTTGCGCCCCATCTATTGCAGTAGCTTTAGAGGAGTATTTCGCAGAGTTGTCTTTGGATGCAAAAGAAGCAGGGACCTTTTCAGATTTCCGGCTTCTTTTGTGCTAGTGATAAATATCCAAAATGCTTTTGACTTAACTCAAATGGGCTTTTGGGATTGTATCTGTAGAGTCAAAAGTCAAGATGATTTTACATCCACAGTTAATCTTACTGTCAATGGTCATAGTCCCTTCATGTGCCGCTACAATTTGTCGAACCAAAACAAGCCCCAGCCCATGTCGAAGATCTAAGCGCTCATCTGTGCTTTCTAAATAATGAGGTTTTTCTTTAAGTTCTTGTAGTTTTTCTTCGGAGAGTCCTATACCATCGTCTTGCACAATAAGCTGAATGGTATTTTCCATCCGTCTTAAAGATAACAGAATCCTACATCCCAGCGGGTTGTGCTTCATACTATTTTGAACAAGATTATTCACGGCTCGTGAAATCAATCTGGCATCACATTCTAACATAGTGTTTTCAGCGTCATTAGCAATTTCAATTCCAATATTATAGCTATCGGAAATTCCCATGTTCAATAGGTCTGCTACATAGGTTCGTAGCAATTTGGATAAGCGAACCATCTCTTTGTGAAGTGGCTGCATTTCATATTCCAACTGCGATACTAAATTCAAATCCTGCACCAGTTCTTTGATTCTTACGCTTTGCTTCCGTACTATTTCAGCCTGTTCTTGGATGGTCTTGCTGGCAGATTCATTTTCCGCAATGCGGCCCGCATACCCCATAATCATGGAGAGCGGTGTGCGGATGTCATGGGAAACGCCGCTGATCCAGTTCGCCCGTGCTTCATTTTGCCGATTCAAAATGGAAGAAGCTTTGTTTACGCTGCTTGCAATATCCGACAGTTCTCCGCTGATATGAAGTGAGACTGGCTTTCCATCTGCCAGAGTTTCCACGGCAGATACGATCGGTTCGGTATTACGGATGATTTTGCGTTTGGAGAAATAATAGGCACAAAAGAGGCACAGTACATCCAATCCCAACATTCCAAGCACAAAGACGGGGAGCCGTCGAAGTGCTGAAATGGAATAGTAATTGCTGGTGAGTTTTGTATAGCTGTCTTTTGGATAACCCAATACCAACAGTCCATCATCGGTGTTCCAGACAAAAACCGGATAATCTTCAATATATCCTTTTGAAAACAATGCGACATCTTGAATAGTGTAACTTTTTGGCACTTCATCGGGCAAATCAACCGACCAATAACACTGCCCATCAGCGTTTAAGTAGATTGCCCAAATATGATTCTGCCGGAGCTTTTGCGCTGCGTCATCTGATAATCGTTCTGGTGTGGCGGCAGCAGCGGTCATTTCCAACATGGGGTGCGGGGATGAAGTTCCATAATCCTCGGTCACAACCTTTTGAAATGTCAGGCCGAATACCACTGCGTTAAGAAACAGTAGTATCAGAATAAAAGTAGCGAAAGATATAAGATGTTTTGATATATAATGTGCAAATGATCTCATGGCATTACTTCCTTGCTATCAGCTTGTAGCCCAAACCTTTAATAGTTATCAGGGATACAGGTTTTGATGGATCGGTTTCAATCTTTTCCCGGACACGCCGCACATGAGCATTGAGGCTGTTTTCGTAGCCGAATGGGTTATCCCCCCACAAGGCTTCGCAAAGCGCATCTACGGTAACGATCTTTCCCGCATTGCGGGCAAGCGTTTCAAGCAGGGCGTGTTCTTTGGCCGTTAGGGAAATAACCTCGTTGCCCTTATAGACTTCAGCCCGGCTGAAATCAATCTTACACCCATCTAATACAAGCAGTGGGGAATCCTCTTTATAGGTTCGCCGGAGTACCGCATAGATACGCAGTAGTAATTCCTGTGGCATAAAGGGCTTTGAAATGTAATCGTCTGCACCAAGCCCCAACCCCGATAATTTGTCTGTTGCCTCGTCCTTCGCTGTTAAAAAAATGATCGGCACATTGGTAAAGGTGCGGAGCTGCTGCATCAAAGAAAAGCCGTCCCCATCTGGCAGCATGACATCCAAAACAATTAAATCAGGAGTTTCCTCTTTTGCGGTCAAAATAGCTTCTTTGACCGACATAGCAGTAAGGACAGTTTCAAATCCTGCATCTTTCAATATATCTGATATCATCTTCAATAGTTCCTGTTCGTCATCTACCAACAGGAGCCTTTTACTATGTAAAAAAGAATTATCCATAGCATCCTCTCCAATCTGATTTTCTTTGCTTCTATTATATCATAGGCTGTCCATTCTGCGATCTTGTCCCTTAAAAAGTAAGGTAAAAGTAAGGACGGGAGAATGTAGATGTCAGGTTGAAGCTGTACCATAAAAACATCGAAAGGAGATGTTTCTATGGACTATATCATCACAACGGAACAGTTGACAAAGAAGTACAAAAATTTCATCTCGGTCAACAATGTTTCGCTTCATATTCGCAAGGGCAGCATTTATGGTTTTCTCGGCCCCAACGGTGCGGGGAAATCTACGACCATGAAAATGCTGCTGGGCCTGACCGCGCCGACAAAGGGCAGCTTTACTATTGATGGGAAGCAGTTCCCGAATGATCGGATTGCCATTCTCAAAGAGATCGGCTCTTTCATCGAAGCGCCGTCTTTCTACGCAAACCTGACCGGGCGGGAAAATCTTGATATTATCCGCCGCATTTTGGGACTGGCGAAAGCCGATGTGGAGGATGCTCTGGAACTGGTAGGGCTGACTGAGTTTGGCGACCGGCTGGCAAAAAAGTATTCGCTGGGAATGAAGCAACGCTTGGGCCTTGCCGGGGCGCTGCTGGGGCGTCCGCCGATCCTGATTCTGGACGAACCCACCAACGGCCTTGACCCGTCCGGTATCCACGAAATCCGCAATCTGGTAAAATCCTTGCCCAGCCTTTACGACTGCACGGTGCTGATCTCGTCCCATATGCTGTCTGAAATCGAATTGATTGCAGATGACATTGGGATTCTCAACCACGGGCGGATGCTATTTGAGGGAAGTATGAATGATCTGCGTCAGTACGCTCTGCAATCCGGTTTTGCTGCGGACAATCTGGAAGATGTGTTCCTTTCTATGGTTGAGAAAGATAACATGGACAGAAAGCAGAGGGCAAAATTATGAAAACGCTGGCAATCGAACTTCGGAAAGAAAAGCGAACCGGCGTGATTCCTGTGCTGCTGGCCGTTGGTGTCTTGGGAGCCGCCTACGCATTTGTCAATTTCATTGTGCGGAAAGACACACTTCTGAATCTGCCGCTGGCCCCGATGGATGTCTTGTTGACCCAGCTCTACGGCATGATTATGGTGCTGAATCTGTTCGGTATCGTGGTTGCTACCTGCATGATCTACAACGTGGAATTTAAGGGAAGCGCCGTTAAGAAGATGTATATGCTTCCCGTCAGCGTCCCGGCCATGTATCTGTGCAAATTTCTGATTCTAACGGTCATGTTTTTGGTTGCAATCGTGCTGCAAAACTTGGCGCTTGCACAAATCGGCATGACGGATTTGCCGGACGGAGCGTTTGAGATGGGTACGCTGGTAAGCTTTGCCGGATACTCTTTTCTCACATCCATGCCGGTACTGTCGTTTATGCTGCTGATTTCCTCGCGCTTTGAAAATATGTGGGTGCCGCTTGGAATTGGTGTTGCCGGTTTTCTGAGTGGTATGGCCCTTGCAAATTCGGGGCTGACGCTTTTGCTGGTGCATCCTTTTGTGATTATTCTGAAACCAGCAGTAGCCATGAGCGCCCAGCCTGATTCGACGGTTGCCCTTGTCGCTTTGGTGGAAACACTGTTGTTCCTTGCTGTGGGCTTGTGGCTGGCAAAGTACAGACGCTACGAGTAAGGAGGGATAATAAGAAATGAGCTTTTTGGATTTACTCAAAATCGAGTTTATGAAAGTAAAACGCTCCAAAATCGTACCCCTGATTTTCATTGCACCTTTATTGGTGGTGGTTTCCGGGGTAGCGAGTTTGAGCAACTACTTTACACCGGAATACACCAATGCGTGGCCTGCTATGTTTATTCAAAGTGCGCTTGTTTACGCCTACTATCTGCTTCCATTCAGCATGATCGTGGTTTGCGTGATGATCGCAGGACGAGAAACAGGAAATAACGGGATTCTGAAAATGCTGGCGCTGCCGGTCAGCCGCTGCGCATTATCCATTGCCAAATTCTGTGTGCTTACCTTTTATCTGTTCATGGAAATGGTGGTATTTCTCGTCGTGTTCGTAATTGCCGGGTTGATTGCAACACAGACAATGGTGGTCACAGAGACCCTGCCAATCCTGTATCTTCTGAAATGGTGCTTGGGGCTGTTTCTGACTATGCTGCCGTGCATTGCGGCTATGTGGGCCATCACCGTACTGTTTGAAAAGCCGCTTCTTTCTGTGGGATTAAATCTGCTGCTTGTAATTCCCGGTGTATTGGTTGCGAATACGCCGCTGTGGATCGCCTACCCGTACTGTTACAGCGGTTATCTCGTTTCCTGCTCTCTCCATGACTTTACAGCAGAAACTTCCGACGCCGCTTTTTCGGTGTTTCCGTTCCTGCCATGCGCGATTGTAGTGTTTGGCCTGTTTTTCGCGCTGGCTGTCACCCAATTTGGGAAAAAAGAAATGAGGTAAAACTATGGAAAAGAAAAAACTTCAATCAGTTAGTATCGCTGCGTTCATTGTGAGCATCCTACCGCTGGCGGCTCTTGCCCCATCGCTTCTGCACCTTTCGCTGTCGGATGGAGTCCGAACCGCTTGGGCCGGAGCCAATATCGTTTTTGTCCTGCTGGGTCTGATTCTTTCGGTGGTATGTGTGCGGAGCAGGGAAAGCCGCAGCATTATCAATATTGTATCAACTGCAATCAGCGTTTTTTGGCTGCTGTTGATGGTGGGAATTGTTGCGCTTGCCATGTTCCTTACTTTCGTTCAGTGAGGAAACGGTTATGCGTAGAGTTGGGAAATTTATTGGATGCGGCCTGATCGCGGTTTCTTTGCTGGCTTGTACTGCCTGCTCCATTTCGATAGGTTAGAGCAAAAAGCAAAGCTGTACTATGGTAACTATTGCTTCAAAACGGATTTTGATTTAATCCGAAAAATTAAAGTCTTAGTCAGTAACTAACTACAGACACCTGCCGGACGACGGCAAAAGAAAAAAAGCCGTCGTAGAGCAGACAATTTGACACGCCCATTTGAAACGGCGGCTTTGATTTTCAGAGCCGCCGTTTCTTTGCATTTACACAAACCTATGACGACTTTCAGGGACACGGTAGCCGATTGGAGGTTAATTTACCGTGTCCTGTTTGCTTTTTCAAAGTTCGCATGATTTACATCAGTTAAAAAAAGCATTGCTCCTCCTCCGGGCAAGTATAACATTGTATCGGCATTATCGTTCCATGTAATTCAGCATAATAATGGCTGTTCTTGGCGCGCCAGTTTTCCCTCACGGAAATCTGGCGTTTTTTGTTGCCATTTTTTCGGAGATGATCTGGTTGTCTGCCGGTGTCGGTCTCCGCCTCCATTCGATTCACCCGTCAATCACCCGTGAATCGAAATGGAGGTGCATAATGAAGAAAATTAACCTTCGGGAACTTTATCCTGATGTTTATACAACAGACTTTTTTGTAGATGTGACAGAGGAAGTAATGGAGACTATTCGGGCAGCTGAACGTGCGGAGGCTGCGTATGAGCGAAAGATGTATCGTTATAAAGCACAGTATTCTCTGGATTGCGAGAATGGCATTGAAAATGCGGTGCTGTTGAAGCCGCAAACGCCGGAGATGCTTCTGGAGAAAAAACAGTTTCAGGAGCAGGTCTATGCCGCTGTGATGAAGTTGCCGGAGAAACAGGCAAAGCGAATTTATGCCCGATACTATCTGGGAATGACGGTAAATGAAATTGCCGAAGTAGAAGGTGTAGATCCAAGCCGTGTCCGAGACAGTATCCGCCGTGGATTAAAGCAGCTTGGAAAATATTTTTGATAAAATTTCATTTGATGCGCCTGTTTTTTACCTTTTTTGTCAGTGTTAATAAGAAGGACAAGTTTTTCTCCTTCATCAGTACATTGACAATCGAATAGACAGCACAACAGGTACATAACCCATGTACGAGCGAATATGAAACGCCGCGAAGATGGAGCAGTCAGGGAGGTGATGAAAGAACTGCTTCGGAGCGATCTACGATTTCATAAAATGGATTGTGGCAGATTCGGCGCGATGACTGCATGGGGGCTTAAAGATACTTCCTCACGGCCCGCCAAAGACTTGGGGGGAACCCTGCGGCACACGATACGAACGGTGCTGCGGAGTTATGACAGCCGCGCCAGCGGAGACCTGTTGTGTTCCCATCGTCAGGGGGCGTGGCAAATGTGATGAAAGCTGAGTTATATAAATAGGAAGCGTTTGCAGCTTCCTGTTCAAAATCAGATACCATGCGCTGGTAGTTTCGGCTGCCAGCGTATTCATGTGGCTTTGAACAAACACGATGACAAACTTGACAGATTGGAGGGAATATGCTTTATGGAAAAACTTATTACACGAAAAGAAGCAGCAGAAATTTTAGGTATCAGCATTGCAACGCTGGACGCGGCCCGTAACAATGGTCTTATTTCTTATGTGCAATATGTGCAGAATGGCTGTGTGTACTTTACTTCAGCGGGCCTTCAGGAGTATATCGCAAAATGCACCCACAGAGCAAAGCCGGCAGAAAAGAACGCAACTTATCGTAGACCTCGCAGAGCTGGAGTGTGAGTCGATCCGTATCCTTGCTGGAAACGGAATGGTCTGATAAAACATAGATACAGCGCTGGAGTATATTCTTAGGAGGTGGCGGAATTGGCAAAAAGAAAAAGAGCAATTCCACAATACGGTACAGTTACGCTTAACGGCATAGATTATTATAGAACGCGGGTTCAGAACGCAGATGGAAAACTGGTGGCCCTTTATGCGAGAACACCGGAAGAATTATATGATAAAGAGTTGGGAGCATTAGAGCAGATCGACAACGATACATTCTGCCGGAAATCACCGACAGTTGCGGACTACTGTGAAAAATGGCTTTTGATGCAGTCGGTTCATGTGAGGGCAACTACGCTGATAGATTATACATCAAAGGTCAGACGGCACATTATAAAAGAACTGGGACAGATGCGGATGGCAGATGTGACACTGGATGACATTCAGCTTGCACTTGTTCCTGTTTCCGAGAAGTCCGCTTCAGTATATAAGTCAGTGGTTATCCTGTATAAATCCATTTTCCGTGCAGCAAAAGAAAGTAAGATTATTGATAACAACCCGACGATTTACCTTACGGCCAAAGGTGGAGGCGTTCCGCAGAAGGACAAAGCGGCATTGACGGATGAACAGGCTGCCAGACTGCTGGATGCCATTCAGGGACTTCCGCCGTATGTATTTGTCATGTTAGGGCTGTATGCAGGATTGCGTCGAGAAGAAATTCTTGCCCTAAAATGGGATTCTGTATATCTGGATGTGGATTGTCCTTATTTAACGGTACGCAGGGCATGGCACACGGAAAATAACAGACCGGTGATTCTGGATGAGCTGAAAACGAAAGCAGCGCATCGAAATATTCCGTTGCCGGTTTGCCTGGCGGACTGTCTGAAAGAGACAAAAGCTAATTCACAGTCAGAATATGTAGTGCCGAACCGGGAGGGCGATCCGCTGTCCTATACACAGTTCAAGCGGCTCTGGCAGTACATTGTAACCCGAACAGTCAAGGAGCGTTTCTATTATCGCTACGAGGATGGAAAGCGTGTAAAGCACACGGTTACGCCGGTCCTCGGTGAAAAGGCAGCACATAACGGAAAAGTGATTTACAGCTTAGATTTTGAAGTGACACCGCATCAACTGCGGCATACATACATTACGAATCTGATTCATTCGTCCGTGGACCCGAAAACGGTTCAATACCTGGCGGGGCATGAGAGTAGTAAAATTACGATGGATATTTACGCAAAGGTCAAATACAACAGACCGGATGAGCTGGTAAGAACAATGGGTGGTGCATTTGCCCAGTGGGATACAGCACAGGCATAACAATTATAAAGAGTAGGAAACAAAGCTGGAGCGAGGCAAGGATGTCTCGCTCTTTGTTTTACATAATCCGTATCTTTGATTAAGTGGGTGCTTTCTGATAAAAAGAAGGTGTGAATTTAAGAACACTCATTATCAGGAAAGGAAGATTTGTATGGCTAAGAAAAAACAAAGCGTTCCAGAGTACGGAACGGTTACAAGAAAAGGAACACTGTATTACAGAACCAGAATTACAGATGCCGATGGAAAGCAGGTCAGCTTATATGCGACCACCTGTGAAGAATTATATGAAAAGCAGTTGGAGGCCCGGAGACAGGTGGATGAGATCATCTTTCACCGAAAGCATCCGACGGTTGCCGAGTATTGTGAGAAATGGCTGCTGATGCAGTCAGCAAAGGTGTCTACGGCTACTATAAAAGGATACAGACAGAATATGAAGAATTATGTCATCAACTCTCTGGGAGATATGTATATGGAGGAAGTGACTGCGGATGATATTCGTCTGGCGCTTGTTCCGCTGTCTCAAAAATCGAAAGGACTGTATGATACGGTAAATATGCTGATTAAGTGTGTGTTTTATTCGGCAGAGCGCAGTCAGCTGATAACCGATAATCCGTGTGTAGGAATTTCAGCAAAGGGCGGAAAAGCATCGAAAAAGAAAGACGCCTTAACAGATCAACAGGTTGCAATTCTGCTGGATACGGTGAAAGAGCTTCCGCCATATCTTTTTATTATGATTGGTTTGTATTCCGGCTTGCGTCGGGAAGAAATTCTTGCATTGCAATGGGACTGTGTATTCTTGGATGAATCCACCCCATATATTTCTGTGAGACGTGCATGGCGCGCAGAGCATAACAGGCCGGTGATTTCTACCGTCCTAAAGACAAAAGCAGCTAAAAGGGATATTCCCATTCCGAAATGTCTGGTGGACTGTCTGCGGGAAGCAAAAGCAAATTCCATATCGGAGTATGTGATTGCCGACAGCGAGGGACAGCCGCTTTCCTATTCTCAGTTTACAAGAGTTTGGCAGTATGTAGTTGTTCGTTCTGCAAAAGAGAGAACCTACTATAAATATGTGAATGGACAGAGCATTAAATATACCGTCAAGCCGACATTAGGAACAACGCAGAGGAACAATCCCAAGATTCGCTATACCCTGAATTTCGATGTAACACCGCACTTGTTGCGGCATACCTACATCACGAATCTGCTCTATGCGGGCGTTGACCCTAAGACAGTTCAGTATCTGGCAGGGCATGAGAATAGTAAGACAACTATGGACATTTACGCGAGGGTCAAGTATAATAAACCAGAGGAACTTTTCGAGGTAGTGAATGCTGCTTTGAACCAGGAGAATTTCGATGAAAAATCACCGATTTCTATGGTTAAGGAATAGGACAACCGACAACAGAAAATGCGAAAAAGCCCGTAATATCAAGGAAAAACGCACCATAGAGATGTTTAATACGGTCTCAAAGCAGCTCGTAGAGCTCCTCAGTTCTCAAAGAGATAATTTTTCGGAAAAGAGAATATCAAGAGTATATTACACCTCAGAACTTCGGTTCTGGGGTGTTTTTTTGTGTGAACTATGATAAAATAAATATTATAATAAAAAGAAAACAAGTATAAGA
>ENA-OXYD01000344-OXYD01000344.1-human-gut-metagenome-genome-assembly--contig:-NODE-344-length-10210-cov-8.645692_pt1 | contig 10210 bp, 8 predicted proteins | sample MGYA00244942_ERZ652756 | MGnify/ENA primary metagenome ERZ652756 (study PRJEB26926, sample SAMN06164492) | human gut metagenome | biome: ENVO:00009003; feature: ENVO:2100002; material: ENVO:00002003...
GCCAAGGATTATATCATAAAGAATTTTGGAGAAGATTATATAGCGGGAATACCTCGGGCAGACAAACCGGGTAAGAAGATCCAGGACGCGCATGAAGCAATCCGTCCGACGGATATCACACTGTCACCGGCAGCTATCAAGGATCAGTTAAGCAGAGAACAGTTCCGTCTGTATCAGCTGATCTATAACCGCTTCCTTGCAAGCCAGATGGCAGAGGCAGTATACAGCATTAAGACCGTAAAGGCAGAAGTAGCAGGCTATCGGTTCCAGACCTCAGTATCAAAGATTGCATTTGCAGGATTTACAACGGTTTATAATGTGGACAACGAGAAGAGTGAGCATATTGCGGGAATTAAGGATCTGAATGAAGGGGATCTGTTAAAATTAGAAGATTTTGACGAGAAGCAGCATTTTACACAGCCGCCGGCAAGATATACAGAAGCACTTCTGGTAAGAACCTTAGAGGAGCTTGGCATTGGAAGACCAAGTACTTATGCACCGACGATCTCAACAATATTGAATCGTCGTTATATCACAAAAGAGAATAAGAAATTATACGTAACAGAACTGGGAGAAGCCGTGAATCAGATTATGGAACAGGCATTTCCGGTTATTATCGACGTGAATTTTACAGCGAATTTGGAGTCCCTTCTCGATAAGATCGGTGAGGGTGCTATCGAATGGAAAGTTGTAGTAAGAAACTTCTATCCAGATCTCGATGCGGCGGTTAAGAAAGCCGAGAGTGAGTTGCAGTCCATTAAGATTGAGGATGAAGTAACGGATGAGGTGTGTGACGAGTGCGGACGCAATATGGTCGTAAAGTATGGTCCACACGGTAAATTCCTTGCATGTCCGGGCTTCCCTGACTGTAAATTTACGAAGCCGTTCTTTGAAAAGACAGGAGTTCCTTGTCCAAAGTGTGGAGGTGACATAGTAATAAAGAAGACCAGAAAGGGCAGAAGATACTATGGATGTATCAATGCTCCTGAATGTGATTTTATGTCATGGGCGAAACCATCAAGGGAAAAATGTCCGGTATGTGGCAGTTATATGGTTGAAAAGGGTAATAAGTTACTTTGTTCAGCAGAAAACTGTGGATATTCCAGAGATAATACCGAAAAGGAAAAACAGGCATAAGTGATCGGATGAAGTTGTCCGGCCTGCCATATAAAAAAAGTTGTTTTTAAATATTAAATCTCTCGTTTGACAGGAAAGGCTATTGTTATCTCATGACCATTGTGATAGAATGTCAAATAGTGTAGATTTTTTATGCAAAAACAACTTTTTTGTATTTTACATACGGAGGAACAGAAATGAGTGTTCAATTATTAGATAAAACACGAAAAATCAACAAATTATTGCACAATAACAACTCGCATAAGGTTGTTTTTAATGATATTTGTGATGTTTTGAGTGATATTTTAAAATCAAATGTACTGGTTATCAGTAAAAAAGGTAAGGTTCTGGGAATTAAGAACCGTGAAGATATACCTGAGATCCATGAACTGATCGAGGATAAGGTCGGTCTGCTGATCGACAGTATGCTGAATGAGAGACTTCTCCTTGTATTGTCAACAAAGGAAAATGTAAATCTGACTACGCTCGGATTTGACAGTGATAACATAGAGAAATATCAGGGACTTCTACTTCCAATTGATATAGCAGGAGAACGGCTTGGAACGTTATTTCTGTATAAGCTGGATGCACAGTATGATATTGATGATATTATTCTCGGGGAATACGGAACGACGGTTGTAGGACTTGAGATGATGCGGGCTTTAAATGAAGAAAATGCAGAAGAAGATCGTAAGATCGCAATCGTGCGTTCGGCAATCAGTACTTTATCATTTTCAGAATTACAGGCGATCAAGCACATTTTTTCGGAACTGGATGGAAATGAGGGAATCCTTGTTGCAAGTAAGGTTGCAGACCGGGTCGGAATTACCCGTTCCGTAATCGTGAATGCACTTCGAAAGTTTGAGAGTGCGGGTGTTATAGAAGCAAGATCCTCAGGCATGAAGGGAACTTATATTAAGGTTCTGAATGATGTTGTATTTGACGAATTAAAAGCCGTATAAAATTTTGCAAAGGAGAGTAAAGAAATGATATTACCAATCATAACATTATTAGTTGGCGTAGCAGTTGTAGGTGTAAGCTTTTTTATTCTGGATAGTCATGATTTTAAAGAGGAAGATGAGATATATAATGAAAGCTCAGAAGAATTAAAACGAAAGATTACGGAATTATGTGATTCTCTTCTTGAGCAGAGCAAGACATCGTTAGATGAATACAGCGAAGATGTCCGCAAGAAGACAGAAAAGGAACTGAAGGAACAGATTGAAAAATGGGCATCCAAGTTGTCTGAAAAGGCAAAGAAGGAGATGATCGATTATATCAATCAGAGCCTTGCAGAAGCCTATGAAGAATATAATCCGGATGCAGAGAAAAAACCGGAAGCGGTTACTTATGAAGAACTTCTTGAAATGGAAGTAAAGGAAACCGAAGAAGAGATCGCAAAAGAAAAAGAACAACAGGCTGAAGAAGCTGTTTCGGAAGAGAAGCAGACAGAAGAAGCTCCCAAAGAAAATGAGCAGACAGAAGAAATCGAAGAAGAGCCGGATGAGAATTCTCTCGGAGCATTAGAGGCAAGTGAGACGGAGACAGTTATTTCCGGTGATGCAGTTGCAAATGGTGATATAACCGAAACTGTACCGGAACAGGATGTTGAAGAGAACACGGCAGAAGATGATGCGGAGGAACCAAAGGAAGAAGTAGAGGAAGCTGTTGCAGAAGAAGCTGTTGCTGAGGAAGCCGAGAAAGAAGCGGCAGAAGAAAAATCCAATGTTGTTGCCTTTAAGAAAGCAGAAGAGCCTGCTGTTGAGTCAGAAGCAACCGAAATTACAGAAGAAACAACAGTCGCAGAAGCAACCGGTACTGAGCCTGTACAGAAGACAGAACAGCCGGCGGGAGGCAACCGTTCCAGAAAGAAGAATCGCAAGAAGAACAGAACAAACAGAAATCAGAATCGTGCACAGGAGGCAAAGAAAGAAGCTCCTGCACCGGAAGAAATCTGGGATGATGAGAAAAATATCGATGAAGAAGTGGCAGAGCTTTACAAGCAGGGATTTGGAATTATGGAGATCGCGAACCAGCTTGGAATCGGTGTTGGTGAAACCAAGGTGATCATTAAAAATATTGAGAATCAGAAGCAGTAAATTGAAATTGTTTTATACGATAGGAGAAACGGCAGTATGAAGAAAAAATATTTTTTCAGAGGATTAGGCTTTGGACTTATCATTGGTGCGCTCGTTATGATGGTTGGAATTAAGTCCGGAAGCTTTGCAGATACAAAGAAGAATGATCCGTCAAAAGGAGATGCGGTAGAAGTTGCTTCATCGGAAGAGGCTACTGAATCAGCGAAAACGACAGAGACTGCAACGGAAACGACAAAAGAGGATGCAGCTAAGGCAACGACGGAAGTGACGACAGAAGCTACAACAGAGGCGACAAAGGAAACCACAACGGAAAATACAACCAAGGCAACCACGGAAGCCACAACCGAAAGTACAACCAAGGCAACGACAGAAGCTACAACAGAGGCGACGACAGAAGCAACTACGGAGGCTACGACAGAGACAACTACGGAGGCTACGACAGAGACAACTACAGAAGAAAAGAAAAAGGGTGGTTCGATTACGATCAAGCCGGGTATGTATGCAGAGGCAATCTCTCAGGCATTATATGATATCGGAATGGTAGACAGTGTACAGGATTTTTATGATTATCTTGTAAGCTCCGGTAATTCCATGAAACTGATGTGTGGAACTTTCACATTCAAGGGTGATGAAACCTACGATGAGATGATCACCATTATGAGAGATGGACGATAGTTATAGCATGAATTGAAACAAAATATGAGATAATGAGCATTGCGCTGGAATGTGCTCGCACATACCAGCATAATGCGAAAAAGACATGGAACTGTTAAGTGACATGAGATTATAAAAAGAAAGTGCTTGCATGCACTTTCTTTTTGTGTTATTATCGATTTTGTATGTGGGCTTGAATATAACAGGCTCATAAAAAACAATATACATGCTGATTGATTCCTGAAGTGGTGCCTATAGCTCGGGTGACTCGGTGAAAGAGAGATCAGCAGAAGAATATAACCATGGAGGTAGAAAAAATGAGCGTTATTTCAATGAAACAGTTATTAGAAGCAGGTGTACATTTCGGACACCAGACAAGAAGATGGAACCCTAAGATGAAGCCATACATCTACACAGAGCGTAATGGTATCTACATCATCGACCTTCAGAAGTCAGTAGGAATGGTTGACGATGCTTACAATGCAATCGGTGACTGCGTAGCAAATGGTGGAAAGATTCTTTTCGTTGGTACAAAGAAGCAGGCTCAGGACTCAATCAAGAGTGAAGCAGAGCGTTGCGGTATGTACTATGTAAACGAGAGATGGTTAGGCGGTATGCTTACAAACTTCAGCACAATCCAGACAAGAATCGCTACTCTTAAGAAGTACGAAGCTATGGAAGCTGACGGAACATTTGATGTTCTTCCTAAGAAGGAAGTTATCCAGATCAAGAAGGAGATGGAGAAGCTTCAGAAGAACCTTGGCGGTATCAAGGAAATGAAGGAAATTCCTGACATGATCTTCGTTGTAGATCCTAAGAAGGAAAGAATCTGTATCCAGGAAGCTCATTCACTTGGAATCAAGCTTGTAGGTATTGCTGATACGAACTGTGATCCGGAAGAATTAGATTATGTTATTCCTGGTAACGATGATGCTATCAGAGCTGTAAAGCTTATTGTTTCAAAGATGGCAGATGCAGTTATCGAAGCTCAGCAGGGTGCTGATGCAACAGATGCTGAAGAAGTTGCAGATGAGGATGCAGCAGTAGAAGAGTAATATTTTAGAATATAAATACTAGAATTTTGGAGGTTATTACGATGGCTATTACAGCAAGCATGGTAAAAGAGTTAAGAGAACTCACAGGTGCTGGTATGATGGATTGTAAGAAAGCACTTACAGAGACAAACGGTGATATGGATGCCGCTGTGGAAGTACTCAAAAAGAGTGGTGCAGCTAAGGCTGAGAAGAAAGCAGCAAGAATTGCAGCAGAAGGTATCGCTAAGGTTGCAATTGATGGTAATACAGCAGTAGTTGTTGAAGTTAACTCAGAGACAGACTTCGTTGCAAAGAATGCAATTTTCCAGGAGTTTGTACAGGCAGTTGCAGATAAGGCACTTACAGTAGATACAGAAAAGGCTGGAGATGGCGAAGACGTTGTTTCAATCCTTGATATGAAGGCTGATCTTGATGATAAGATTCTCAAGATTGGTGAGAAGATCTCCATCAGAAGATTTGAGAAGGTTACAGCAGATGTTGTTGCTTCTTATATCCATGGTGGCGGAAGAATCGGTGTTCTTGTAGCCGGTAACGGTGCTTCAGATGATGCAGCTAAGGAAGCACTTACAAACATTGCAATGCAGATCGCTGCTATGAACCCACAGTACATCTCAAGAGACGAGATCTCAGCAGATGAGCTTGCTAAGATGAAAGAGATCACAATTGACAGTGCATTAAATGATCCGTTCTCACTTCCAAAGCCGGTTCTTTCCAAGTTGATCGAGAAGGCTGTAGCCGGTGTATGGAGCGCAGAAGATGTAGCTATCTACGAAGAGAAGAAGTCAAACATGAATTTCTTACCGAACTTCCTTTCAAAGGAAGCTAAGGCTCAGTTAGCAGAGATCGCTTGTGCTGATAAGGAAGAGATCTCAGGCAACAAGATCTTCTCAGGACTTGTTGAAGGACGTATCTCTAAGCAGATGAAGGAAATCTGTCTTCTTGATCAGGTATATGTTAAGGCTGAAGATGGCAAGCAGACAGTTGCAGCATACCTGAAGTCTGTAAATCCTGCTCTTAAGATCGCTAAGTTCGTTCGCTTCGAAGTTGGTGAAGGTATGGAGAAGAAGAACGAAGACTTCGCAGCAGAAGTTGCTAAGCAGATGAATGGATAATTTTATTTGTTGAATGATAATAAAGTATTTCAAGCCCTTGAAAACATTATGTTTTCAAGGGCTGTTTTACAAATACGCGAAAAAGAAGCGGAGAAGATAACGATTATGAATGATACAGGGAATAAGCAGAAAATATTAAGATTACTGGAAATAACAGCCGGTGCATTTGGTCTGTTTGTTGCATTTGGTTGGTCTTTCTTTGATATGCTTGTTCGTTGCAAAGGAAAAAAACGACAGAAGAAAAAGAAATGGTTTCAACTGTCTCATATAAAGAAAAATCATCCAAGAGACAAATACGAAAAGGAATATGAAGAAGGAAAACTGTGGTGTGCTGAGCAGCAGATGAAGGATTGCTTTATCAGAAGCAGAGATGGACTGTATCTGCATGCTTATTATCTTCCGACAAAAGAAGCGAAACGTTTTGTTTTGTTAAGTCATGGATATAAAGGTAGTGGCTTTGGCGATTTTGCATATACAGCACGTTTCCTTCATGAGAATGCGTGTAATTTATTGTTTATTGATCAGAGATGCTGCGGTTTGAGCGAGGGTGAATATATTACATTTGGTGCAAAAGAGCAATGGGATGTACAGCAATGGAGTTATTATATTGCTGCAAGAAACAAAGAGAAGCTCCCAATCTATCTTTATGGAGAATCCATGGGGGCTGCGGCGGTGCTTATGGCTTCAGGACATAAGCTGCCGGAAGAAGTGAAAGGCTTGATTGCAGATTGTGGATTTTGTTCGATGAAGCGTCAGCTTCAGGATATCGCAGCTAACTGGTTCCATTTGGGCTGGGTAGAGCTGCTTTTGTTCCGTGTAGATCTGTTTTGCAGGATGTTTGGAAGATTTCGTATGAGTGATGCTGACACGATAGAAGCAATGAAGAAAAATAAACGTCCGGTTTTGTTTTTTCATGGGAAAGCAGATACCTATGTAGTTCCAGAGAATTCTGTATATAATTATGCATTATGCAGTGCTCCCAAAGAACTGGTCATTATACCGGAAGCACGGCATCTATGTGCACCATATGCAGCTCCGGGGCTTTACCGACAAAAGATGCTTGATTTTTTTGAAAAATATGATAATTAAAATAGAATCACCGGAAGTAACAGGATCCCTCTTAAGCAGATAAGGTAAATGCCGAATCTGTTTAAGGGGGATTTTTATATTGGGATAATTCTGATCCATAGATTACTTTTAAAGTTTCGGTCAATTTCATGTAAAGTGTTTGTTAAGTTGTACAAGGGGTGGAATTCAAAAATGAAATGTGATAAGTTCACAAAAGAATAAAGAATACAGGAGGTTATCCATGATGATGAAACAATATCCCTTAACAGCAGCACAAAAAATGCATGATGACTGGATAAAAAAATATAAAACACAGCAGGTGTCCGGTGTCAGTGTTGTGGCATCTTTAAAAGCAGAACTGGATTTCGGACTTTTAAAAAAATGTATTCAGTTGGAATATGAGAGATATGGATGTATGCGTATTCGTTTTACGAAACGTGATAAAAATGGTGATGTGAAGCAATATCTTACTGAAAAAGAAACCCGTGACATTCCTTTAAAAGACTTATCAGGAATGCATATGGAAGAAGCAGACAATCTAATGCAGCAGTGGGCATATGAGACATTTGACGGAGATGATATTCCGCTTTGCGATATAGTGATGGTAAAACTGCCGGATGGATATAATGGTTTCTTCATCCATATGGATCATAGATTGATTGATTCCTGTGGACTGGTTGTGATGATCAATGATCTGATGCAGCTATATACGCATTATAAATTTAATACACCATATCCGCAGAAGTTAGCTGATTTTGAGGAAGTGCTGGTTAAAGATCTGAATCGTGCAAATAATGAAAAACGTTTTGCCAAAGATAAAAAGTTCTGGGATGATCAGCTGGATGCATGGGGGGAACCCCTTTATTCTGATATCCAGGGTTTAGATGTACTGGAAGCATCAAGAAAGTTACATAGGAATAAAACACTCAGGGCTGCCGATATAGAATTAGATCAGTTGTTTGTGGCAGTAAAGGATTATCAACTGGAGCCGGAGCCAACGAAAAACCTGATAGATTTTTGTATGAACCATCAGCTTTCAATGACAAATCTGTTGTTACTTGGTATTCGTACATATCTGTCAAAGATGAATCATGGACAGGAAGATATTACGATAGAAAACTTCATTTCAAGACGGTCTACTCATGATGAATGGACCTCCGGTGGTAGTCGGACTATTATGTTTCCATGTAGAACTGTGATTTCGGCAGATACTGATTTCCTGTCGGCAGCATATGAGATTCAGAATATGCAGAATCGGATCTATATGCACAGTAACTATGATCCGGCGTTGATCAGAGAGGAGATGCAGAAACGATATCATACACCGAAGAATACAGCCTATGAAAGCTGTTACCTTACTTATCAGCCGATGCCGGTAAAATTGGATAATCCTCATCTGGTACAAATTCCACAGCATGCAAAATGGTTTGCAAATGGTGCAGCTACAAAGAAAATGTATCTGACAGTATCTCATACAGATAATGGAGGTATGAATTTTTCATATCATTACCAGACCGCACATTTGGCAGAACATGATATGGAATTGTTATATTACTATATGATGCGGATACTGTTTAAAGGAATCGCGGAACCTGATATGAGTATCGGAGAAATCATGGAACAGGTATAAAATAAAACATATAAAGGAGAAATTATTATGACACAGGAAATGCAATTTAAGAAAATCATAGCACAGTATTGTGATGTTAAGCCGGAGGAGATGACAAACGATATGAAGTTCAGAGAAGATCTGGGCTTTAGTTCGCTTGATTTTATGTCTTTCTTGGGAGAAATCGAAGACACATTTGACATTGAACTGGAGGAAGACGATGCACTGCATGTATTCACAATTGTAGAAGCACTTGATCTGTTAGAGCGATTACAGCAGGAAACTGTATAATCAGAGAATATAAGTATATGATCGCAGTAAGTATGTGCGGAGGTATAATAAGATATGTTGATTCGTGATATTTTGGAAGAAAGCGAAAAAAAATTTTCAGAAATAAAGGCAGTAAGATGGTTGAAGAAAAAGGAGATCTGTGATAGAAGCTACCGGGAGCTGATGGAGAATGCCAAGTCTGTCAGAAAAGGATTGTGTGAGGAAAGCTTTCAGGGAAAGCATATAGCATTGATCGGTAGTAGTTCTGTGGAATGGATAGAAGCTTATCTGGGAATTATAACAGGTCAGGCAGTAGCCGTTCCTCTTGATGCAGGACTTCCGGTAGAGGATTTGATAGATCTTCTGAATCGTTCAGATGCGGAAGCACTCTTTTTAAGTCCTAAAATTCAGACCTTGTCGGAACGGATACTGGAGGAATGTCCAAAACTGAAAAAAATCTGGATATTACAGGAAGAAAACATCGAAACAAATCAGAAAAAAGTTGCATCTGTAGCAGAATTAATGACGTCAGGTATAAACGGTACAGATGATTTTGCAGCACCGGATCCGGAAGATATTGCTACGATTATTTTCACCTCCGGAACTACAGGAAAAAGTAAAGGTGTTATGCTGACACAGAGAAATCTGGCAGAAAATGTAAAATCTGTTAATTATACTGCAGAGCCCGGAACCATAGTATTAAGTGTTTTACCGATTCATCATGCATTTTGCCTTGTTATGGATTGGCTCAAAGGTTTTTCCTTTGGAGCAACGGTATGTATCAATGATTCTCTGTTGCATATGGTAAAAAATATGGGCGTCTTTCATCCTGATATTATGCTGATGGTACCTTTGATGGTAGAAACAATCTACAAACGTCTTTCGGCAATGAACCCGTTGATCCCAAAGAAAATAGTTGCAGCCAAGGCATTTGGGGGAAAGCTGAAAACAATATTTACAGGTGGAGCACATCTGGATCCGTTTTATATTGAGAAATTTGCAGAATATGGTGTAAATATTTATGAGGGATATGGAATGTCGGAATGTTCGCCTGTTATCAGCAGCAATGTACCGGAAGATCATAAGACCGGTTCTATAGGACGACCGCTTTCCAATGTTGAGATTTCTTTTGAGGATGGCGAGATTCTGGTACGGGGCAGCAGCGTTATGAAGGGTTATTATCCTGTCTCTTATACACATCTCCGAGCCCACGAGACCTCTCTACAT
>ENA-OXYD01000367-OXYD01000367.1-human-gut-metagenome-genome-assembly--contig:-NODE-367-length-9926-cov-10.169790_pt1 | contig 9926 bp, 9 predicted proteins | sample MGYA00244942_ERZ652756 | MGnify/ENA primary metagenome ERZ652756 (study PRJEB26926, sample SAMN06164492) | human gut metagenome | biome: ENVO:00009003; feature: ENVO:2100002; material: ENVO:00002003...
GTCTGTCTGTCTGTCTGTCTGTCTGTCTGTCTGTCTGTCTGTCTGTCTGTCTGTCTGTCAAGATTGTGTTACCTGTTTCGGCAAATGTCAACAACTGATCTCGATAAAATTCATATTGTTTATTTCGTAATTCTATTTCCGCAGGTAATCCAATATTAAGATTCGAGCAAATTGATTCAAAATTGTCTAGCACATTTGCAAAACGTTCCTGTACCTCTAATGGTGGAAGCGGAATCTCTATGTTTTCTATTGATGGGACATTAGAGTGAACCACTTTGCTTTTTATTTTCCCTTTACTTTTTTGCAATCTCGCGTTATATGTCGAAAGAACATAAGAAAGATACTTAGGATTTTGTTTATGTTTCATAACAACAATATCACCACCAGCCAAACACTTTTCATGTCCTATATAAGCAATAGACTTTGCAATATCTTCAACACTTTCACCGGTAATAGCAAATAAAATATCTCCATGTTCAAAATACTTTGGCGATGAAACATATTCTAATTTTGTATGAGATATACACTTTTCAAACCACGTATTATAAGTAGTGTATATTTCTCCATATCTAACACAAGGAATCCCCTCAGATGTCACTTGGTCACGTTTAATTCCTGAACCACGATACATCTCGGTCGCAATATCTTTTAATTTGACAATTGGAATTTGCGTATCTACTGATAACATTGTATCCCGATAATATTCATACTGCTTTTTTCTGGCTGTAAGCTCGGCTGTAAGCTCGGCTGTAAGCTCGGCTGTAAGCTCGGTGAAATTGTCTAGAATGCGGACAATTTCACGTTGTATTGGCAATGGTGGAACAGGTATTTGAATATTTCCCATTACATTACTCATAAGCTTAGGATTCCCCATGCCACGTCTTACATATTTAGGTGCTTCTACTTTCAATACATGATAGAGATACTTTATCATACAATCTGAATTTATAACTTGAAGCAATCCACAGACATTTGTTACATTGAATTTTCCTTCTCTATAAAAGACCGTTCCGGCATTTGCCCCATCAGTCGTCCACGTTAGATATTCACCATCATAAGCATAAGTATTGATTTTTCCCAATTCACCATTATTTTCGGTTTGCGACGAATACACTGGATAATCTCCCACATTATTACTAATATCCTCTTTCGATATTACAATTCCTCTGCTTATACAACAAAGTTCTGATATCTTCTTTGATTGAACTCCATCTGGACACATCTCAGCAATCAGTTCATCTAATTTACTCATTTCCACCTTCACCTCCCTGCAACATTTTCTTTACTTCTTTATCAAAATCCGAAACAATTTTCTGTGTTTTATTAAATTCAACATATTCTGAAACAGCTTTTCTATCTGCTGTCTTCTTTGAGATTCTACCTTTGCCTTCCAGAACATCATATTTTCTAAATGCTAAAAATTCATTAATACTGGCTGCAAATTCCGTCATAGTAAATGTGTTTTCTCTCTCTATCAAATCTTCTATGTAATCAAAATATCCCGTGACAGCTCGTTCCAACTGACGAATCTGTTTCTCATCAAGATAATTCTTTGCAATCGTAACATCTGATTTTAAGATTCTTCCATCAGGAGAATTTTTCCATGTAGTTAATCCCATATGTTCTTTGGTATGGTCTGCTTTTGTGTCAATGATTTCTGCAGCAGTTTGTCCGGTAATTGCGTAATGAAACTTGTTTTGAACCATTGCATAAAAATCATGTGTTGTTTGAGAATCTTTGTCATAGTCAATACTGCACTCTGCAAATATGTCTGTTATCTGCTGCCATATTCTTCGTTCGCTTGCTCGGATAGAACGTACTCGTTCCAACAGTTCTTTAAAATAATCTTTACCAAACGCTGTTTTTCCCTGCTTCAAGCGTTCATCATCCATCGCAAAACCTTTTATCATATATTCCTTCAGAATCCCTGTTGCCCATATTCTAAAGTTTGTTGCTTTTCTTGAATTAACACGATATCCAACTGAAATAATTGCATCAAGGTTGTAGAACTCCATATTTCTTTTTATATCCCTTGAGCCTTCTTGTTGAACTATTTCCATTTTGGAAACAGTTGAAATTTCATTTAATTCACCCTCTGCATAAATATTTGCAAGATGCTTACTTATTGCTGGAACACCAACACCGAACAATTCAGCCATAGCTTTTTGTGTCAGCCAAATTGTTTCATCTTTTATTACGGCATTAACGGAAACACTTTCTTCAGGAGTATTATAAATCAAAAATTGTAATTCTTTATCCATAGTTACCCCTCTATTTCCGCAATAATTGCATCTATTTCAGAACGTAGTCTATCTATATTCTTCACTGTTTTCTTTATTTCTGCATTTAAAACATCAATATCAATAACCTCTCTTGTATCTTTCTTTTCCACATAAGAGCTTACAGATAAATCATAATTGCCTTCAGCTATTTTTTCATTATCAACATTTTGGGAAACATATTCTTTTTCTTCCTTACTATCAAATAGCTGCATGATGGCATCAATATGTTCCTGTGACAATACATTATTATTTGTCTCTTTTTTATAAAATTCTTCTCCACTTGCATCTATAAACTGAATTTTCGTGTCTGTTTTATGTTTTGAAAGCACCAGTATATTTACCGCTATGGATGTACCATAAAATAAATTTGGTGCAAGTGAAATAACTGTTTCAACAAAATTATTGTCAACTAAATACTTTCTAATCTTCTGTTCTGCTCCTCCTCGATAAAATATACCAGGAAAACACACAATAGCTGCCCGCCCTCTACCAGAAAGATAGCTAAGGCAATGCAGAACAAATGCAAAATCTGCCTTAGATTTCGGAGCAAGCACTCCTGCAGGTGCAAAGCGATCATCGTTAATCAGTGTTGGATCATCACTACCAATCCAGTTTATAGAATAAGGTGGATTAGACACAATTGCATCAAAAGGTTTTTCATCTCCAAATTGTGGGGCAGTAAGGGTATTTCCCAATGCAATATTAAACTTATCATAATTGACATTGTGCAAAAACATATTCATACGAGCAAGATTATATGTTGTATGGTTTATCTCCTGGCCAAAAAAGCCTTCCTGAATCACATGGTTATCAAATTGTTTCTTTGCTTGCAATAATAACGAACCAGAACCTGCTGCTGGATCATAAATCTTGTTAATTGTAGTTAGACCATGTGTCGCTAGTTTTGCTATCAATTTTGATACGCTTTGAGGCGTAAAAAATTCTCCGCCTGACTTACCAGCATTTGCAGCATAATTTGAAATCAAATATTCATATGCATCTCCAAATAAATCTATCTGATTATCCTCAAAGTTTCCAAAATCAAGTCCTTCAATGCCTTTAATAACCGCTGCCAAACGTGCATTTTTATCTTTTACTGTATTTCCCAATCGGTTGCTCGTAGTATCAAAATCAGCAAATAACCCTTTAATATCTTTTTCTGAAGGATAACCACTTGCCGAATTTTCAATAGCATCAAATATCGCTCTCAAATCTGTATTCAAACTTTCATTTGTATTTGCATTTTTAGCGATATTAGAAAATAATTGGCTGGGATAAATAAAATACCCCTTCGTTTTAATTGCATCGTCTATAATTTCTTTTGTAATGATTTTATCATCTAACTCTGCATAGTTTACACTTTCATCTCCACCTTCAATATAATTTGAAAAATTTTCACTGATAAAACGATAAAAAAGTGTTCCTAGTACATATTGCTTGAAATCCCATCCGTCTACAGAACCACGAACTTCATTTGCTATTTTCCATATTTGAGATTGTAATTCTGATCTTTGTGCCGCACTTGACATACCGATACCTCCAATGTTATATTAACCTCTATATAAGAGTCTTTATTCAAAAAAATCTGTAACCATTCAAATCCGAACAGTTACAGGATATTATACCACATTATAGCCAAAATCGAAAGTAAAGATCAATGTCCAAAAACATAACTTTTTCGTTACTTCTCCGTTGTTATCATCTCATTTTATCTTTGTGTAACTTTCTTACCAACACCTCTGTTTCCTCAATCCTCCTCTCCAACTGTTCCAGCGTTCCCACTCGGTTCTCCGCTTTTATCTCCTCCTGCACGCTCTCCACACTATACTGCTCTTTCGTCACAAGATTCTGATATGCCACCAGCCTATAATTATATCCCTCATTCCGATAATCTGAGAACACTGGTGCCACTTCTCCCTTACTCGTCTGCCACCTCATCAATCTTGGAAACCAACAGATTCCATCCACTATCAACTCCTTGAACGAATTAAGCAACTCTCCTAATGCAGTTAGGAGACCTCGGAAGCTATTGCCTGCTTGAATTTCCCTCTTTCCCTCTACGGCATTGGCATATTCCTCTATCAAGGGAGATAATGGCATATAGGAAGCAATATACTGTTTCAGGTTAGATAGACTTTCCTTAAACTTCTCAAGCTTTGAAGCTTCTTCCTCATACTCATATAATTGCGATTTCATAATGGTAATCTGATAATCTAATTCCTCTGCTTGTGCCTCCTTGCTGCTAATATCTTTATTTATTTCATCCAGCTTCTCTTTTTGTGTTTTACTCACTTCCTTATATGCCAGTTTCTTTGCAAATAAATCTAGATCTGAATCCTTGACCTGCTCCTGCAATTCTTCCAAACGCTCAGTTTCTTTGACAACTTTATATTCCATAACCGACAAATCATGATTCCGTCCCAGCTTTTTCTCAGCAAGTTCTTCCTTCACATTGAACTTGAAACACGAACCTGCTTCTTCCCTTAGTTTATCCTGTAATATTACAGATAAACTTTCCGGAGTGAATACATTACGCTTGGACACCTTCTTTGCCAGTCCTTTTTTAGCACCTTCCCATACCGGAACTCCTACCACATGCATATGAGGACTTGCCTCGTCAAAGTGTATCACTGCATTTGCCACTTTGAAATTCGGAAGAAATCTTTCCATTGTGGATAACAGATAAGCATACACATTGTACATCTTTTCCTTTTTATCCGTATGTTCTTCCCAGAACTCCTTATCCCCACATTGAAAGATAATTTCAACTGCCATATCCTGATTCAGATTGGCTACATGTTCAAAGTAATCCTCTATCCGTCTGTCAGCCCGCTTTTGCTTTTGATTATATTGTTGTACCGCTTCGTCAAATTCCTGATGATAGACATTTTTCACATCCTGATACAAATCTTCCGTTCCCCTCAAAAGCAAAATATTGTCGGAACTGTATTCCGGCGATTTATACTTTCGCAAATTGTGTTTTGCTACTCCAAGCAATTTACTCTTACTTGTTATGGCACTCTTTCCATTGCTAATGTGTGCCGAGTAAGAAACATTACCCATAGGCACCTCTCCTTCCTTCTTAAATCAGATTTCCCACTCGCTTATCATCTTGGCTTTGCCATAGATGATAACCCCCTAGCACTTTTGTCAAATCCAATGTTCCATTGTCTCTGCCAAAAATGCGGGGGCTCTCCGAGGGGTTTATCTTGCTACCGCAAGAGTTTAATAATCCGTACTTTTAATAACAGCAGATTCTAAATTCTTCTACAATTTAGAATCCGCTTTCTCTACTTTACAAATTCTTAAACTCTTTTCTCAGGCATAATCCATGTCCAGAAAGCTGTTCCATCTTCCTGCTTTCCTTTACCCGAGACAATCCCTAATTTCTTCTTAGCAGATAATAAAGTATTTCTCTTAATTCCCCTATGAGATGCTTCCTCGATAATGTCATTTGATGCAATCTCACTAGCACTTCCAAAAAACTCCTTTATAAATTCCACTGCTACATCCAACTTTTTCTTACCTCTGCCTTCATTTCCCATCAATAATTCATCAATGGTAATGTCATAAGGTCCGATACAAGTCATCCCTCTATCTTCTGTCATCTCAAATCCAATGGCATCTCCTGCCGGTGCTAAAGAGGATTTATCCTGTGCCATAATGCGAATATTCGGTTTATCCCGAAGTCTTGCAACTAAGAGAACACTTCTCGCTGTTGCTTGAATATCAATAGAACCAAGTCCCCTATAAGTTGATTTGCTTCCAGATGCTTTATTCATGTGACCAATCAAAATCACTGCACATTGATACTTTTCTGCAATCATTCCAAGCTTCTTTAATACCGGACGAATCTCATTTGCCCGATGCATATCTACTGTTGCTCCAATATATGCCTGAATCGGATCTAGAATAATCAGTTTTGCATTTGTCTCTACAATTGCCTGCTCTAACCTTTCATCCGTCATGCTAAGTTCTTTTTCTGTTTCATCAATTACTCGAATCATAGAACAATCTGCTCCATTTTGTTCCAGTCTCGGCTTAATCGTATCGTCAATTCCATCTTCTGCGGTCTGGTAAATAATATGAATTGGTTCATAAGGTCTATCATCATCACAGGGAAGTGGTAGACCTTTACTCAACATTGCTGCTAATTTTAGTACTAATGTTGTTTTCCCCTCTCCTGGATCTCCCTCAATAACTGTAATCTTTCCATATGGAATATAGGGATACCATAACCAGCTCACCTCTTTTGAAACTACTTCTTCCATGTGAATTAGCTTCAATTCTACTTTCTGTTCTTCGTTCATTGCTTTTTCCTCCTAAATTTTGTGTTGTCGGTATTAGGAGCCAATGGTATAATCATCTTGTTACATATGATAACGAGTGGCTCCGCTACTCTTATCCAAGTCCGAAGCTCTGCAAAGCCTCGGACTTTTCTTTTTTATCATCTGAATGTCTATTAGCACATCTTCATCACCACCTTTTCTTTTTATCTGTCATACTGCTTGTGATTCATTTCTGAAATATCCAGTCTCTTCCCAAACTCTTTTATCTGAACAGTAATAACTATATTCCGACGAATCAGCAATCTTTATTGCTGTCCCAAATTTGAGAATTCCTTGTTGAAGTCCAACCCTTACATACTGTGCATCCTTCCCAATTGCTGCTGCAATTTCCTTTATTGGTACATTCCGTCCTGTAAAAGCTGGTAAATCAACCTTATAGATTGCTTCCGGCATCTCTACCACCTCCCTTGTTATAGAGCATTATTTGCTCTGTTGTGTTTTGTATTATACAGACCTTTTATTGCTCTGTCAATAGTTTATAATTTGATGTTGACTATTTAATTTTAATATGTTACTTTAACTTATACAGGAGGTTGATATCATGAATACAGGTAAAAAAATTAAATTAATCCGAACTTTTCGTGGATTAACACAGAAAGAGCTTGGAGAAGCGTGTGGCATACACGAGGTAGCCATTCGCAAGTATGAATTAGGGAAGAATATTCCAAAACCAGAACAACTACGTAAAATTGCAGAAGCTTTGAATGTTAATGTAAATGCACTAGTGGAATTTGATATTGAAGCTGATGGAGACGTATTACCATTACTCTTTGCAATTGATGAAGTATTTGATATTTCATTAAAAGAAGTCGATGGAGAACCTGGTATGTTTTTTAATAACAAAAGTCTCATTCAATTTTTAAAAGACTGGCAGGCTATGAAAGAGTTACTCGCATCCGGAAGCCAGACCGCAGACAATTATGAGATATGGAAAACCATACGTCCAAGTGTTACAAAAGTAGTCCATGAGGATTAAGTATTTATCTGTTCGCTTATCAGCTTGCTGAATTTAAAGCGAAAGGAATGGTGCTTATGAAGTTACCCAACGGATACGGAAGCGTTGTAAAACTTTCCGGAAAAAGAAGAAAGCCTTATCAGGTCAGAAAGACAACAGGCTGGCACTACGATAAGGAAAAGGACAGACAAGTTCAGGATATGATTACAGTTGGATACGCTGCTACAAGAGCTGAAGGCTTACAGATGCTTGCAGAGTACAACAATAATCCATTCGATACCAAAGCTGCCAAGATGACCTTCTCTGATGTATATGAAGAATGGTCCAAGCGTAAGTATCCTACTGTATCCGAATCCAATGTCAAAGGATATACCGCATCCTATAAAGCCTGCGGTACCCTCTACAACAAAGTTTTTAAGGATATTCGATTAGTGGATTTGCAAAATGTCATTGATACCTGTGGTAAGAATTATCCTACTCTCAGGAAAATCAAAGTGCTTTTCAATCAGCTTTACGATTACGCCTTGAAAAACGATATTTGCAACAAAGATTATTCCAGTTTTGTGGATGTAGCACAGTACAAAGACCGCAACCCGAATAAGTATGACAGAAACAAATTTGAAAAGGATGAAATTGAGAGAATCTGGGAACAGAAAGATGATAAGTATTATCAGATTGTTCTGATGCTTCTCTACAACGGAGTCAGAATTTCAGAATTGCTTGATTTGAAAAAGGAACATGTTCACCTCGATGAACAGTACTTTGATGTAATCAGCAGTAAAACAGAAAACGGCATCCGAAAAGTGCCGATTGCCGACAAGGTTCTTCCCTTCTACAAAAGTTGGTACGAATCCACCCCCGACTGTGCATACTTGCTGCATACGGAAGACGGTAAGCATTTTACCTACAGAAACTACTATGACAGCTACTTTCATCCATTAATGGAGCAGTTAAAGATTAACCGCACACCGCACTGTTGCAGACACACATGCGTGTCCATGTTGGCAGAAGCTGGCGTAGATCAGACGATTATTAAGAAGATCGTGGGGCACTCCGGAGCTATGACACTTACAGAAAAGGTATATACCCACTTTGATATTAAGGAGTTAGTAGATGCGATTAATCGAATTTAGCAATCAATCGGTGTCATTCGCAGATTGCAAAGCAATCTTGCTCATGTTGCGCTGGCGCGCTATATCATCCAGCAAATATATTTCGATTGATGCAAGCATCATCTCAATATATTCACTGTCTGCTGCACCGCTTGTAGTAACGCGCAAAAAGGACATTCCCAGATTGCTCTGAAAATGTCCTATACATATCATTGATATATTTGTTGCATACTTGTTGCATATGTGTTGCATTCCATTGAAATTCCAGCACATCTGACAACTTCCCACAACCTCTGTAACCCTTGTAAAATGGGCTTTTCTTGATTTCTCTGTATGAGAAAAATTATCTCTTTGAGAACTGTGGAGCACGACGAGCTGCCTTTAAGCCGTACTTCTTTCTTTCCTTCATACGAGGATCTCTTGTAAGGTATCCGGCCTTCTTGAGGATTGGTCTGTATTCTTCTGAATCAGCCTCAAGTAATGCTCTTGAAATACCATGTCTGATAGCACCGGCCTGACCTGTGAAGCCGCCGCCCTTTACGTTAACCATAACGTCGAACTTACCATCTGTACCTGTAGCAACTAATGGCTGCTTAACGATAACTTTCAGTGTATCAAGTCCGAAGTACTCGTCCATATCTTTCTTGTTGATTGTGATCTTACCAGTACCTGGAGCGATATAAACTCTGGCGATACTGCTTTTTCTTCTTCCTGTTCCATAGAACTTAGTTGTTTTAGCCATTGATGATATCCTCCTTCTTAGTACTTAATCTCTAAAACTTCTGGCTTCTGAGCCTGCTGCTTATGATCAGGTCCAGCGTATACATAAAGCTTTGTAATCATGTCTCTTCCAAGTGGTCCCTTTGGAAGCATTCCCTTAACTGCTAAACGGATAACATCCTCTGGCTTCTTAGCCATCTTCTCTTTTAATGTAGTCTCTTTCATTCCGCCTACATAATCTGAGTGGTTGTAGTAGATCTTCTGATCCATCTTCTTACCGGTAACCTTAATCTTGTCTGCGTTTACTACTATTACATAATCACCTGTATCGATATGTGGTGTAAATGTTGGCTTATTCTTTCCTCTTAAAATGCTTGCTATCTCTGATGATAAGCGTCCTAAAGTATGTCCTGTAGCGTCAACTACATACCACTTTCTTTCTATTGTTGATGGGCTTGCCATAAAGCTCTTCATCGTGGTACCTCTGTCTCTTATACACATCTCCGAG
>ENA-OXYD01000369-OXYD01000369.1-human-gut-metagenome-genome-assembly--contig:-NODE-369-length-9910-cov-27.102182_pt1 | contig 9910 bp, 10 predicted proteins | sample MGYA00244942_ERZ652756 | MGnify/ENA primary metagenome ERZ652756 (study PRJEB26926, sample SAMN06164492) | human gut metagenome | biome: ENVO:00009003; feature: ENVO:2100002; material: ENVO:00002003...
GAGATGTAGAGAGGTCTCGTGGGCTCGGAGATGTGTATAAGAGACAGGTACTATATTAGTGATAAATTAATAACTACTGCTGATAATATACATACCTCTGGTGTAGACAATTTAAAACATGCTAAAAACCTGATTACACTACAGCTAAATAGACCTATTAACTTTGAATCAGTAGCAACTAGTATTAAGAAGAAATCTGGAGACAAAGTTAACATATCTTCTAGTTCTAAGTTGGAAATAGGAGATAGATTTAGTGTATTAGATATTACATTAGATGATAAAATAAATCTATATAATGACAAGAAGCTTATTAAGTCTATAACATTTAATAACTTCGTGTCTGAAATGATGAAGAAGCCACAATACAATAAAATACTAACATCACTAAATGAACAAGGAATTAACATTCAATCTATATTAGATACTCCGGAGAAAGTAGCGACGTTCTTCTTACTTAAGAACCAACTTAGAGATCCAGAGACCCATAATGCCTTATATAATAATAAGGTTCCTAGTATGCTTACCCCGGACAAATTAAATTATGAAACTGAGCTTATTACTAAGGCGTTAAATATAATCGAAAATGCTAGTGAATCAGTGTATGAAGTAGTTGCAGCAGCTGGGGATAAATATAACTTACAGAAGCTTCAAATGAGCACCAACGTTCCAGTTCATAAGAAGGTGCCAAGGTCATTTAAAAGTGAAATGGTAGAAATAGCTAATCATCTTGGAAAGAATTATGGTATTAAAATTAATGTAGTTACAGCCAGAGAATTAGCAGATTCTTTTAAGGGTGTAATACCCAATGTAGGTAGAACTAATGCATTTATTTATAATGGAGAAATATATTTAAATGTAGACAGAGCAACAACTGCTGATTCATTACATGAATTTGCACATCTTATTATGGGTTCCATTAAGAGGACTAATTCAGATTTATATTACGGATTAGTAAACCAAGTAGAGCAACTTTCTGATTATGATGATAAAGTACAAGCATTTAGGAATATAGGAGACAGTAGAGCAGTTACAGACTTAAATGAAGAAATATTTGTTACAGAGTTTGGTAATTACTTTAGTAAGATTGCAGACACGTGGTTTGAAGGTAAGGAAACTGACTTGGATGCCCTGGGAGAACTATTTAAAGCCAAAACTCAAAACACATTCCAAACTTCGGAAGACATTAAAGATGAGAAATTAGGTAAATTACTTAACATGAGCATAGATGATATAATGTCAGAATTTGGTAGTGCTTTAGTTAATAAGGACTTTAGAGAAGGTTTTGATATGGATATGGCATCTGAATCTCGTGTAATTACTAATCTAATAGAAAGAATGATTAAAAGTGGTAATTTAAAGGAGGATTGTTAATGGCTTGTACATACAGTTTAAATATAAATGGTCAAATACAGCAATTTAACGATTATGCTGAATTGTTTGACTTCTTAATAGGACATAAGAACCAAATTGAAATGGGACTTATATCAGATATTGTGTTTAGCCAAGACACTAAGCAGTCCGAAATGGTAGCTAAGTTAAGATCTATTAAAGCTACCGCTAAACTCAACAGCAACGGAGTAGACCCTGTATCTGGTGATATTATGTACAAAGCAGAAGGTTCTAACATGTCAGTTACAGATTTCTTAGAAACTGCTACTATTACCAAAGATTCTAAAGAAACTTTCTTAGGACAGCCGTTCAGTATTAAGAATTGGAGAAATAATACTATAAATGAATTGGTATCCAAGGGTATGACTCATGCTGAAGCTGAAGAGCAGGTTAATAATATTATGGAAATGTGGGAGAGGATAGCAGATACTGGTGCTGAATTACATGCTGTTTTAGGTGATTACTTTGCCGGTCATATGTCATTAGAAGAGCTTATAGATAAGTATGCTGGAGTATTTAGTGAACAAGCTGTCAGGAGTATATACAAGAATATGGCATCTTTTAAAGATGAAATCTATAAGGCACATGGACAGGACGCTAAACTACTGCCTCAATTTACTATAGATTCTAAAACATTGGATGGAGTTAATATAATAGGTTCTATAGATTTGGTAGTGATAGGTGAGGATGGTCAACCGCATTTATATGTCTTCAAAAGTTCTGCAGAGTTGTCTGATAGGTGGGATGCTGCTAAGCAAACTAAGTATGATTACCAGTTAGCTTTCTATAGACAAATGTTAGCTTCCAAAGGTATTCCTGCTGCTAATATGGAACTAAATATAGTACCTATGCATCTGGAAGGGCTAGAGGATGGGGAATTAACTGGAGTTAGCTTCGAAGGAGTGCAAGACAGAACTAAAGATTCTGGAGGCACCATTAATAGACTGGCTTGGGGAGTAGGTGAATTTTATAATAATGTGAGTTATGCAATTCCAGTAAGACTTACCGATGAAACTATAGGGGAATCTATTAGAGATAATGTACTAGATACTCTTAGTAAGTTTATACCTAATCCTAAGATTAAATCAATTAGAGAGCAAATTGATGTAGATGCTTTTATTGCAAATCATGTTTATGATTCTCCGAATCCCTCTGAGGGCAGATGGTATTTTAAAGATTTCTACAGTAAAGGAAAGCCTATCTATATCAAAGAAGATTCACCTAAGGAGAAGAATGCGGAACTTAGAGTAGAAGTAGAGAAATACCTAAATAAGATGGTTAAGAATCATAGACTTAAGACTAACAAATTTATCTATGATCTTAAAAGAGCCATTGATGGTAAAATTCCGTTGGAGGATGTGAGTCCTACTACTGGATATACTACTAATGCCTTTGTAGTAACTACATTCCAGAAATATGTTAACGATCCAGGATGGGAATTAGTAAATATAGAAGCACTAAAACAATTAGGAATTGTAGCTATTAGTAATACTATTACCAAACAAATTGATTTTATTGCATTAAGCCATCATGATTTACATACTGAACTTAAGCTATCTTTAGGAACTACAATGTTAGGAGAACATGAAAAGGACGCATATGCTCTTAATAACAAAATGATATTATTGGCAACTAATGGCAATATCGAGTTAATGAAGATAATGGCTGCCATTAATGAGATTCCTAATGCATTAACTGATGTATTTAAAATAGGAGACATTAAAGTAATTAATACAGAAGACTCTAAAGCTACCACTGCTACTTCAAGACAGATAAAGGAAACATTTAATCTGTTAGCCAAAGCAGCCAAAGTTAATAATAATATTAACAAATTGTCCTTTATGGATGAATTGGATGTTATTAAGAATGAGTTCCTAGCTTTGATGAACAGACCTAATGGTAAACTTACTAATAGTTTGTCTAGAGATATAGAGGCTTTATCTAAGGAATTATTCAACATTAATACCGTAAATAAGAATGAGATAGCCAATAGACTAATAGCCCTAGCTAGAAGGATGGAGAATGGAGAACGTCTTGGTAAGATAGTTGGAGGTTCTCTAGAATCTATAGCTAATGAATCTTCTAACACTGGAATAGAAAGACTATACAAGTCAATATTACAGGCTATAGCTTATTATAAAGGATTAGACTTCCTTCAACCTAAAGAGATTTCTAGATATACACAGAAAGGAACTCCTTTATCTGGAGGTATGATAACTAATCCGGATTTATTTCCAGAGGATAACTTACGCCAAATTACTCTTGCTGTGAGAGGTGCATTTGATAACGTTACTAGAGAAATGACTCCTTATCATGAGAAATTCCTTACCGGATATGTAAAACCCTTATGGAAAGATAAAGGTTACAGTAATGCCAGAAACATTGTTATAGGAGATCAGGTTAAGCTGTATAATAATTTCTTTAGAAGGAATTCTGACGGAAGTCTTAATAATAAGATGTTATTTGTAGATCCTTATGATAGCAGTACTCCACTTACTTCAGAGGAAAGACGATTCTTAAAGCAAGCACTGTGGCTTATAAACCAAGAAAGATTCCCTAATATCAGAAGCTTGTCTGAAGATAGCGAGACGGTAAAGCAACTTAAGAAGACCGAGAAGTGGTTCTGGGTTCCTCTTATGGAAGCCAATAATCAGATTCTACAAATGGGAATTAGTAAGTGGATTAACCAAGAAGTAAAGGACGTAACTGGAAGATTTAAGGATTATTGGAATAGATCCCAAAACGATGCTTATAGTGATAGGGAGTATAGTGACAAACAGAAAGTAATTACTAGGTACGAAATGTACAATAGATTTAATTTATCAGAAGCCAGTGAGGAAGCTAGAGACGCCTTATTAGCTGAATATAAACCAGATTTCTGGGAACGTAACATAGAGACCCTAGTAACTACTTATAAGTTTGCATCAGCTAGAAAGGAACAATTGGATATTATATTACCTGCAATTAAGGGAATAAAGATGTCATTATTAGGATATGCTAAGTCTACGGATACAGATTTATCAGTCCTTAATGAGACTTTGGACAACTATTTAAAGGTAGCAGTATTTAACCAATCTATTATTAGTGAAGAAGGCCGTCGAGCTTTTAAATATCTTAACCCTATTAAAAGACTAGCATCTTTTGGACTACTTGCATTTAACGTTACTGGGGGTGTTCGTGATATGATTAATGGTATGTGGAAGCAATCATCTCTAGCCTTTAGTAAAATGTACTATACTGATGAGAAGTTCACTAGAAAGGATTTGGCCCAAGCTATGGCATTAGTAACCAAAGAAGGGCCAGATATGCTTAGTAGGACTACTAAGATTGAGGCTATTAATAATATGATTAGACTAGCTAATATAGATATGCAAGTTCTAAATAAACGGCTTATTAGTAACAAATCTGGATTAGCTAATATGTCTAGACATGCTTATCAGTTAACTACTGCCCCGGATTATTTCCATCGTATGACCATATTTGTAGCTCAATGCTTACATGATGGTACATGGGATGCATTAGAAATGACTGATGAGGGCATTAAATATAATTGGAAGAAAGATAAGCGTCTAGCAGTATATGCTTCTGGTAATAGGAGTAATCCTGAATACAATAAGCAAAGAGGACTTTATTTATCTATAATGGAAGCCTATAATAGAGACAATGGATTAAATCTAAAAGAAGGAGATGATTTACCATTTGCCTATACTAAAGATGAAGTATTGGCTGCTAAAACCTTGTCAGATCTTATTTATGGACACTATGACCAGGAAAGTAGAGCTTTGGCTGAGAAGACATTTATGGGAGCACTATTCGGACAGTTTAAAACCTATTTATCTGCAACTAGAAATGCCTATTTACTTAAACCCAAGAATTATAATTTAGCTGGAAGAGTTCAAGCTAAGAATGACAATGGTGATTTATTATGGTATAAAGATGAGGTGGACGAGAACGGTAATTCTATAGTAATAGTCACTACTGAGAACACTGGAGTTCCTGCTACTATTAATGAGGACAGATATCTAGAAGGTATTTATTATACTATTAAAGACTGCTTTAGGGCTTTACATGAAGGTGGATTCTCAGAATTTAGAGATAGTATCTGGAATGAAGAGACCGGTGTAAAGAAAGCAAATTTAAAGAGATTAGCTCATGATATGTTCTTATGGATGATACTTGGAACTATAGGTAAATACCTTATTGAACTATGGGGAGAGACTAGAGAGGAAGATAGAGATCCTTTAAATCCTAACATGTCTCAAGCCATGAGAGATACTGTATTTAGCCTATTTGAAAGAGGTTACAACAGTTCATACGGAGATATAGCTCCCTGGAGTGTGTTGCTAGGACTTATTAAAAATTCAGAACCTGTATCTATAGGATACTTAAGTACATTCTTTAATAATACTTATGAGTTTGCATTTGGTGATAAATCTCTATCATCTTATCTCACAGGAACTACTGGACTTGGTAGAACATTTAAAGGAATGACTACAGAACTTAATAATATGTCCAAACTTGCAGCAGATGCAATAGAGGAAGATACAGCACAGTAATAAAAAAATGGCCTATACAAGTAGAGTTTAACTCCACCTGCATAGGCCATTATTATTAAATATAGTCACCAAGGCATGCTTTGACTTTATCAATCAATGCATCGATGGTACCATTATTCTTTATTACATAACTAAAATGCTCGTAATCATCTAGAGCATGTTCAGAAATATGCTGGTCATCTAAACCAGTATCTCTTTCTACTTTAATTACTATTCCTCCATGAGAGATTATAGCATCAGCTTCGTTAGGAAACCTTACGTCAGTAATAATCCACTTAGAATCAGGGTTAGACTCATAGATTTGCATTAGATGCAAAACCCATAAATCTGGATGAATGTTTCTACCAATTTCAGTTCCCAGCTTTTGTAAGAACTCTCTATTGGTCATTCCAAGGTTTAAGGTAGTAGGAGATTCCTTAAAGTCTTCAGTTTCAAAGCAACACATGTCAACACCTAATATAAGAGAACTACATGCTTTTAATGCATCGGCAAAGGCATGCTTCTCCCATTCAGAGAATTTAATTAGATCGTCTCCATAGTCACTAAACATATTGTTAAAATGTGCAGCGGAGGGCTCTAAACCTTTAAAGATCTGGTTATACTTTAAGTAATTTAAGTATCTAATAATATTACAAATGGTGTCTTTACCACATTGTTTACGTCCAGCTATTCCGATTATCATTCTTCGAAGAGGGTTATACAATCATCACTATATTCACAATCTCTTACGTCTAAATCTCCGTAATCTACTGTGTCCATAGCTTTCTCCCAAGCTTCATCTTTGCTGTCAGCTTCTACTTCCATGTCAAAATATAAACGACATCTAAGCTCCCTATCAATACTTACGTTATACCTCGGCATCACACATAGTAATAGTTACTAGCTCTCCACTATCTATAGCTTTGCGAATATATCTCATTAAAGTAATGGGTTTGGGATATTCTGCCACAAATGTAGCAGTCCCTACATCCTCTTTATCATTCATATCCACCGGGAACATAATTCTCTGGTTCTCAGTTTCTATCTGATAATAAAGCACTCCAGCTATAGCATGTGTAAATCTGGCCGGATAAGGTAAAGTTACAATTTCTTTTAATGTCATTAATTACATAAATTAGCTTTAACTAAGTCTGCAATCTTCTTCCCATCAGCAGCTGGATATTTAGCTTTCAATTCTTTGACAGCTATCCCCATCTGATTCTTAGGGATTTGTACTGGATGAATATCATGTTCTTCATTATCGTCATACCATCCTTTATCTAATGCAAGTTTAAGTAATGCAGCATTCAATTCTTCTTTAGTAGGTTCTTTAGGAAGCAACTCCTCTAGTATCTCAGCCTCATCAGCCTCGACTGCCGATAAGTCCATACGCCCTGCTGTTTGATAGGTTTCTGCATTAGCCCATCTTTCATCCCTCATCTTCTTAATAATAGAGATTTCCGCAGCTTCATCCAAAGGTTTAGCATTCTTAGCTGCTGCATAATTAGTAAATGCAGTCTTAATAGCTCTATACACATTAGTACGTGTAGTGTCATGCTTCTTCATAGAATCAGCAATCATTACATTCAATTTATCATTCCACATATCATTCCTATTTAAAATATTAATTATATGTCTAACATCCTCATCAGTAATGCCTATAACTGTATTAGTTTTTATAAAGTACTTCCTCTGATGAGATAGCATATCTCTATCGTCGTCTACTATAGCGTAGACATAAGGTTCTGTTTGAGAATCAAGCCATTCCTGTATTTCACAACCTCTATGGCTTCCGAACGGAGTAATACTATGTATTTTGAATTTTAAACCAACCTTGTCAAAGATTGATTGTAAGTTAGATTCAGTCCTCCAAGAAGAACTTACAACTACCTTACAACCAGTCTCTTCAACTATTCTGTTTACAAGTTCAACACATTTTGGATCAAAGTCTCCTTGAGGATATACATGGTTTTTATTCCATTCCTCCCGATACCATGAAACACTATTAAGTACTCCATCTACGTCCAAGAATAAATATTTATTAATTCCTCTCATAAAATGTTACTTCCCTAAAAAATCCATTTTCTAATGTAAGGACTATCTCATCTCCTATAGATTCCTCTATTATTGAATCCTCCGGAGTTATAGTACAGCCTATAACCCAAGATGTACTACCATCATCCCATTTAACAAAATAAGGCAAACACGTTCTGTAATCTGTTTTAAGTATAAAACCAGTTTTACCTCTCTTAGTATACTCAGAAACCATAGATGTTACAACTCTAGTGCCTTCGATAACACCTATAGCACCTTCGACTACCATATTATCGTGACTTACCATCTTAACTGTCTGTCCCTTTTCAAATTCCAGATTCATGTCTTATATGTTCAATAAGTTCACTTACAGTTTACAAGTTCTAATTAGAACTCATAGTATGTCTACGAAGAATGTTCTCAGCTGTACCAGATTTCCATTTAGACTTACCTCTTAAGAATGCTATATCCACATCAGAGAAGGTTGTCATTGCTGAGTCTCTATCAGTATCACATTCGTAGCCTCCGACATAATGTACTTGAGGACAATCCTCTAGTGTTACCAGATCGGATTCATCTTCTACACCTTCATTGAAGCGTTCTCTAACGTCTATATAATAGTTGCCATCGTCAGCCTTAGTTCCAACTCTAAATCTAGGCTCAGAGAACATGTGATGAATGGTAAGTGTACAAGGAACACAGTCCCACTCATCCATATTCTCTTCAATATACTTTGCTATATATTCAGCTGCCATTTGATCGCAGCCCTTACAATCACCAACTATGAATTCACAATCTTCCCAAGTGGTTTGTCCATTATCTATAGCATCTTCTATAGCTGGTGCATAGTTAGCATCAAACTCTTCTTGAGTTAAGTCTCGGTGTCCACTAATAAAGTATATCATTCCGCAAATAAATTGTCTAAGTCTTCTATTTCTTCATAATCTACATAAGTATGAAAGATGCCTTCAATAAGATGTTTGTGATTAAATGCCCACTGATAGTTGTCAAGGTCAGACATTTTAACCCACATGATAGCTTTTACTTCATTCTCCTCTCCACCTAGCTGTCCCTTAATAGCATTAGTAGAAATACCAATATGACTCTCGTCTACTACAGCCATGAATCTCATGGTAACATTCTGTCTATTGGAATCTTTCGGGTCATCATTAATACTACACATGTAAAGAGCACTAGGTTCAACCTTAGCTCCAGTTTCCTCATAAATTTCCCTAGAGCAGGCCTCTGCTAATGTTTCATCGAAGTCCAAATAACCACAAGGACAGTTCCAATATCCTTGAAAGTCCGGTGCTCCCTCGCCTCTTTGGTTAGCAAGAACACACCATTCATTACTAATCTTGCAGAATACAAACCCTACAACAGCAATACTACGATGAACCCAAACTGTTTCTCCAGCATGTTCACCTGTTTCAATTTTAATTGGATAATTCTTCATCAATAAGTATCATTAAAATTAATAAATTCTTTATCTGTAACACATTCTTCTAAGACATTAGAACTAATCAAATTGGACTTCATTAGTTTGAATATGCTATTTCTTGCGTTAGCTATGCCACCAACAGTTATAACCCCACTAGTTAAATTCAAAGATCCAGGATATATACACATATCACTACTGCCCTTTGGACCATAAGCTATAAAGTAGGGCTTATTGCTATTTATGACTTTAATTAATTCGCTTAAGATTCCATTAGTAAGTCTATGCAAAGGAGTACTAAAACTTACATCTGGAAGTATAAATATCACAATATCAGATGTATCCAAATATTCTGGATGATAATCATCATGAAATTTGTTATATTTAATGCTAACGTTATAGTCTTTAAATACATCTGTGACTTTACTAAGAACTGTAGGCATATTGTATGGATAAGATATATAAATATTATACATATAGTTTATATTGCTTAATTATTTCATACACGTCGTCT
>ENA-OXYD01000422-OXYD01000422.1-human-gut-metagenome-genome-assembly--contig:-NODE-422-length-9199-cov-18.858049_pt1 | contig 9199 bp, 8 predicted proteins | sample MGYA00244942_ERZ652756 | MGnify/ENA primary metagenome ERZ652756 (study PRJEB26926, sample SAMN06164492) | human gut metagenome | biome: ENVO:00009003; feature: ENVO:2100002; material: ENVO:00002003...
TACGAGATGTAGAGAGGTCTCGTGGGCTCGGAGATGTGTATAAGAGACAGAATCATAACAGCTTGCGCCGCATATCAGACTCACATATATTTACCAATATTATATCGGGTCCAATCTTCACAATCTTAACCCATGGAATACAATATTCATAATCTCTGCAAAATATTCCCATATATTTTCCCGGTCCCGGCACGATAATCGCACAGATTTTGCCACAGACCGGATCAAACTCCAAATCCCGTACGTGTCCGATGAACCTGCCCTCCTCCACGCTCACAACCTCTTTTTCGCATAAATCCAGAAAACGCATAAAACAGACCTCCCTTGGTCTATCTTATGCGTTTCTTTTTGATTTTGTGCTTATAAAAGCGTTTTATTCATAAAATTATACATTAAATCTGAAAAGAATTACATCTCCGTCCTTAACAACGTACTCTTTTCCTTCCATGCCTACAATTCCCTTTTCTCTTGCGGCTGCAAGGCTTCCGTTATCGAGAAGATCCTGATAGTTGACTACCTCCGCCTTGATGAAGCCACGCTCGAAATCAGTATGTATCTTGCCGGCTGCCTGTGGTGCCTTTGTACCTTTCTTTATAGTCCATGCACGGCACTCATCCTCTCCTGCTGTGAGGAAGGAAATCAGTCCGAGAAGTGAATAGCTGGCTGCTACAAGCTTATCGAGACCGCTTGACTCAACACCTAAATCCTCAAGGTACTCCTTCTTTTCGTCCTCATCGAGATCTGCAAGCTCCTGCTCAATCTGTGCACAGATAACAAATACCTCTGCGCCCTCTTCCTTTGCCATTTCTCTTACCTTTGCAACATGCGGATTGCTTGCGCCGTCATCTGCGAGGTCATCCTCTGATACGTTTGCTGCGTAGATGGTAGGCTTTGCTGTAAGGAGATTATAGCCCTTGAACCAAAGCTGTGCATCCTCATCATCAGGCACTTCAAAGGTTCTGGCCATCTTTCCGTCCTCAAGATGAGCCTTTACTGCCTCAACAAGCTCAAGCTCCTTTGCAAGTGTCTTGTCCATTCTTGCCTGCTTTGCAATCTTTGCAATTCGCCTGTCAAGAATCTCAACATCCGAGAAAATAAGCTCAAGATTGATTGTCTCGATATCTCTTGCAGGATCTACAGAGCCATCTACATGGATAATGTTTGTATCCTCAAAGCAGCGCACTACGTGTACGATTGCATCTACCTCACGGATATTTGCAAGGAACTGGTTTCCAAGTCCCTCACCCTTACTGGCTCCCTTCACAAGACCTGCGATATCAACAAATTCGATTGTTGCAGGTGTAACCTTCTTTGTGTGATAGAGCTCTCCGAGCTTTACGATTCTCTCGTCAGGCACTGAAACAATACCTACGTTTGGGTCGATTGTAGCAAAAGGATAGTTTGCTGAAAGCGCTCCTGCCTTTGTGAGTGAGTTGAATAATGTAGACTTTCCGACGTTCGGAAGTCCGACGATGCCGAGTTTCATGGTATATATATCTCCTTTAAATTGATTTCATATGTATTTTGTGTATCGGATGTTTGTTGATACAACTATGTAGTGTACCACATTGCAAGAGATTTGTACATAATCTTACGCAAATCCCCATTCGTTATATCCATTTTCTTACGCAAATCCCCATTCATTATATCCATTTTCTTACGCAAATCCCCATTCATTTCTTCCGGTGCTGTTCTTTTTCACGAAAAAACCTTCCCACATATAACCTAATATGCAGGAAGGTTTTCACATTTTATTATTCACTTACCATCTCATCACACTTAATCTGCTCGATATGTATGGCAAGGTAGCCTGTCTCATTGTCCAAAAACTCATGATTTAAGTCCTTTCCAAGCTCCTTACATATCTCACCTGCCAGTGCGAATGACTCAGGGTAATTTTTCTCGATAAACTGATTGAGATCAACCTTTAATTTTTCTCCGGTCGCGGCTCTTGATACCATGTGGCGGATATGGTTCATGAGGCGGTTGTAGGCCATAGTAGTGACATCTATGTGCTTTCCAATCTTTTCCTCTATAAATGTGGCGCATTTTCGAACTGCTGCCGCCATCTCCATGGCATCCGATACCTTTGAATTGTTTAAGGATGTATGAATTACTTCTCGTAGGTGTCAACTGCGTAGAGAGGCTCTCCTGCCTTAATCGGTCCGTCTGTGATGAGGCGGATTTTCTGATTATCTTTTAGCTCTGTGCAGATGACAGGAGTTGTAACTGATGGTGCGTTAGCCTTTAAGTAGTCAAGGTCAAGCTTCATGAGCACGTCGCCCTTATTAACATGGCATCCTGCCTCAACCTGTACGTCAAAGCCTTTACCCTCGAGCTTTACTGTATCAATTCCTACATGGATTATCATACCAATTCCTGAGTCGGTTGTAAATCCCAAAGCATGCTTTGTATCAAAAACGAATAAAACAGTTCCATCCTCAGGTGCTACAACTACCCCCTCCTCAGGTGTGACTACTGCTCCGTCACCCATCATTTTACTGGCAAATGCCTCATCCGGCGCTGTTGAGAGGTCTGCTGCAATTCCTGTCATAGGACTTGAGATGATGACTGTGCTTGTCGGCTCTTTTGCATCGCCGGCTTCCTGCGCTTTGCCTTCGTCTGCATTTTCGTTCTTCACTTCATCTGCGTCTGCTGTATTATTTTCTACTGCATCATCCTCGAATTGTTCCTCTGTCACACTTGCAAGATAATCCTCGAGGTCAGACTTTATCACTGTTACTCTCGGTCCATAGATAATCTGTACGCCCTGTCCCTTGTGCACGACTCCTGATGCTCCTGTTGATTTAAGAAGCGCATCGTTTACCTTGTCAGGGTCTATTACTGTGATACGAAGCCTTGTCGCACAGCAGTCCACATCTGAGATATTGGCTTTGCCGCCGAGACCTCGTGATATAGTCTGCGAGAGCTCGTCTACAGTCGCTTTGTCGTCAGAAGCTTTTGTATCCTTGGCAGCTTTTCTTGCATTTACATCTGCCTTGGTGTAGAGCTTTGTCTCTGTATCGTCATCCTCACGGCCCGGAGTCTTGAAATCAAACTTCTTTATAAGGAAGCTGAAAATAAAGTAATACAGCAGGAAATATACTATTCCCACCGGAATCACGAGCAGCCAGCTTGTCTTTTCATTTCCCTGCAATATACCAAACAGGAAGAAATCAAGTAATCCTCCTGAGAAAGTAAGTCCTACAGCGATGTTTAAAATATGTGCTATCATGTATGCGCTTCCTGCGAGCACTACCTGTACTGCAAAGAGAGCCGGTGCTACGAAAAGGAATGAGAACTCAAGAGGCTCTGTGATTCCTGTAAACATACATGCAAGTGTTGCAGAAAGTAAAAGGCTTCCTGCCTGTTTTTTCTTTTCCGGCTTTGCACATTTATACATTGCAAGTGCTGCTCCCGGAAGACCAAAAATCATGAAAATGAACTCTCCCGAAAAATATCTTGTGGCATCGGCACTGAAATGTGCGATGTTTGCAGAGTCAGCAAGCTGTGCGAAGAAGATGTTCTGTCCACCCTCAACCATATGTCCAGCAACCTCCATCGTTCCACCGACTGCTGTCTGCCAGAACGGCATGTAAAATACATGGTGCAGTCCGAATGGAATAAGAGCTCTCTTTATAATACCAAAGAGAAGTGTTCCGAAATATCCTGTTCCTGTCACCACTCCGCCGAGTGCATAGATTCCGTTCTGCACAGTAGGCCAGATAAAATACATTAAGATTCCTACAAAAAGATATGCCACTGTTGAAATGATAGGCACAAATCTTGTTCCACCGAAAAATGACAATGCATTCGGCAGCTCAATCTTGTAGAAACGGTTGTGCAGTGCTGCCACTCCAAGTCCTACGATAATTCCGCCAAACACACCCATCTGCAGTGACTGGATACCACATACTGATGTGATGGTTCCATCAAGCACATCCTTTGCAATACTTCCGTCTGCAAGGATTTTTCCGGAAATCTTGAGCATCGCATTGATTGATACATTCATAACAAAGTATGCTATGACTGCTGAAAGTGCTGACACCTCTTTTTCCTTCTTTGCCATTCCGATTGCTACTCCGACCGCAAAAATGAGCGGAAGGTTATCGAATATGGCACTTCCGACCGCATTCATGATTACAAGAAGTGCATGGAGTATAGTCTTATCTCCGAGCAGCCACTGTAAACCATAGGTCTCAATTGTTGTGGTGTTGGTGAATGAGCTTCCGAGTCCTAAAAGCAAGCCTGCTACCGGAAGGATTGCGATTGGAAGCATGAAGCTTCGTCCTACTCTCTGCAGGACACCAAAAATTTTGTCTTTCATGAGCTTTTCCTCCTATAAATGCAGGGTATGTACCGATTTGCACCTATCATTCTTTTTTGCTCCAGCAACAAAAAGGAGGCACTTATCATACACTAACCCTGTTAAAAGTTATGTACGACAAATGCCTCCCTAAAAGTAACACGTCTGCTTAAGTTTATATCACAGAAGCCTTATTATTTCAACACAATTTTCCCTACGAGTTTATTTTTTGTTAATCATGCTGTTTTTATACATGTTTTTTTGTGAATTATGTCTAATGTCTTTTTTCTCCAGACGCCTCCATGTTTCCACTATCATAAAGCATTCTTCCCCTGTGATGCCCTCTGATGAATACACAGCCTTTTGTATGATGCGCATGTACTCGTCCCAATGGATTCCGCAATAATCCGGTCCGCAGTATTTTTCCTTCAGGTTAGCCAGATAAAGCTCATCTGTCCTGTTCTTTGAAGGATGTCCCAGACCTTTGTAGATGCGGTTGTTTATCATTATTGCTACCCTGCTGTAACGGCCTTTTTTCACCCTTTTTGCAAGTCTTGCTTCCCACAAAATATTTCTTCGCCTTTTGATATAAACTATGATGGCTGTAAGTGCAGTCAGAAAAATCACACAGAGTGAGGTTTTTAAAATCACCGGTGGTATATGAAGTCTCTTTTTTGAGTTCTGAGCATCTGTACGTTTATCCGCACCTGACTGTGAACCATAAGCCTTCTCACTGCCATCACCTGATGTACTGTTTGCTGCAGCTTTTGATGTATCATCTTTTGCTGTGTCATCATTTTCTGCATCTGTATTTTTTATATCTTCATTTGCAGCATCTTCATCTGCCGCAGTATCATTCATATGCTCACTATCATTATAAGCAGCACCGGTGTTTGTTTTCTTTCCGTTGACACCAATATAGTCAAACGGATTCTCACCTGTCACATACTCAAAATATCCCGGTGTCATCTCCACCGGAATCCATCCGAAATCATCCAGATATATTTCAACCCAGGCATGCGACTGCGAATCCTTCACCTCACATATATCCTCATCATTTTCACCGGATTTGAAGCTGTCCTCCTTTGCACAATATCCGCTTACATAACGGCATGGAACGCCCATCTGTCTGAGTATCATCGTGCCAGCCGATGCAAAATGCACACAAAAGCCCTGTCTGCTATTTGAGAGGAAATTTTCAACTACATCCTTACCGCCTGTGGAAGGAGGATTTTTGCTGTACTTAAAATTCTTCGATGTCAGAAACTGCTGCACCAGCTGTGCTGCCGCAATCCTGTTGGCATCATTTTCTCTTATATAGCCTGTGTACATCATATTGCTTGTGAGCTGTCCTGTCCTAAGAAGCCACTTTGCATCTTCCGCAACAATCCCGTCACCACCCTGCTTTGCAGTATAGTTTTCCATTACATAATTATTGTATGCCGCATAGAAATCATTGTTGACCTCAAGAGGCTGCTCGGGCTCAAGGCTGGACGTTTCCAGACTACCATCGAAAAAGCCGGGACACGCCGACACCTCGATAGTCTTTGTCCCTTTATCCTTTGTGATAAAAAAGTCTTCGTCAAAATCTATATCACCCTTGGCATCTATACTGTATGGGTCTATACAGTACGGTAAATAGGCGTATTTGGTGGAAAGCTTCTTCATCGTGATTGTATACTTTTCGGTGGCCGGATTGGTCTCATCATCATAATAACCATCGAGCAGCGTTGCTAATCCGATTGTAGTCTGCCAGGCTGTCATCCTTGAAGCATCATGATACTCTTTTTCCATCCCGGAAAAATCAGACTTTTTAATCCATCTGCCATTCTCATAGGTATCACCGTAGAAGCTTCTCAGATAAATATTAGAAGGTACTCCCGCCTTTGCTTCTATCGTCATCACTGTTTTTTCACTGTAGCTTGGATAGTGATTACTAACCGTGCCATCCTGTAAATCAATCCCCACGCTGAAGAATGATTTTACGCTGCCCTCCAAATCCTTTTGAAAGGCAAGCATCTGTGGCTTTTTATCGGCAAGTGTATCAGCAAGAGGTTTAAATGAAAATACACATATGAAAAGTACTGCAGACACCGCCGCCATGTATAAAAACGCCGCCGCTATCCTTAAAGCCTCATTGCCCTGTGCACTGCCATCTGCATCATATCCTGCCACTGTGCGTGCGTTGCCATCTGCGATAAGACACCAGAGTGTACACAGCGTGAGCATAACAACCTCGCTGACACTTGGGCTTTTGCCTATGCACAGCTGTACCGCAAGCAGAAGCGTTGGAAATAATGTGAGCATGCGTCTTCTTTTAATTTGAACCGCCAGTGTCACCAGCAAAAGCATAACTATAAACGATACAAAGCCAACAAATGCCCCCGCAAAGGCTTTATCGCCCTTTGGACAGACAAATGAAGTGCCATAGTACACATTTATTATCTCAAGATACCTGCCCTTTACATACAAAAAGCCGTCTTTTATATGCTCTGCAGCCTGCCAGTTTGCAATAAACACTCCAAGCAGAAATACAAGCAGCAGCCCCGTATTTATCGCATGGCGCACCCACCTTCTTGTGTCAAGCGATGTAAGCCTGTTTATAAAGCCGCTTATCACCGAAAAAATAAACAGCCACACATACACATAATATGGGCATCTCACATGTGAAACGGTCGTATTCACAACAGACACTGCACACACCGTAAGAAGTACTGCGGCAGCTGCATTGGCAAGCTCAGTAAGCAGGACACCAAGCACTGTAAATGCATTATTATAATCAGGCTTTATCTCATTTGTATCAGATCTCTGCCATCTGCTTTTCCTAAATGACAATCTCGTTTTTTTCATCCGCTCTGCCAACTATCTCCTCTCCCCTTTTTATCTGAAGTCTTCCGTCCACGCTAAGCAGACACACAAGCTTTTCTGCCCGGTACTTTTCCTCATACAAAAAAAGCGCATCATTTTTTGTATCCGGCTTTATTTTAAGAAAACTGTTCAAAAATATGTAAAAGCCCTCCTCGTCATCCACTCTGGCTCTCACAATATCGTTTATGGCGGTATCATACCACGCCACATAATGAGAGCATTTTTGATCCATAAGCGAAAAGGAAAGTGAGACAAGAAGCTTCATAAAAGCATCCGCCTGTCTGCCTTTCTTTATTCCCCTTAAATCTGCTACTATGGCCACCGCACATGCCTTTGGCAGGCTGTTCTCCTTTACCATCAGCTCATCAGTCCTTGCAGAAAGCTTCCAGTGCACACTCTGCAGCCTGTCACCGTTTTGAAACTCTCTGACATCAAACATCTCAGACGGATCATATCCCGGTCTTAAATCATCATAGATATCAGAATCCCCAAAGAAATTTCTTACTCTGTCCGTTATCCTCACAGGAATCTCATCAATCTGCGGCATCACCTCAACATTTGCATATTTTTTAACTCTTTTCGTGACATAAAAAAGCCTTGAAAAATCATATAGCTTTATCCTTACAAGCTCAAATTCATAATTGCCGCACAGGTTCACGCTGTACAAAAAATCACTGCCTCCTGACAGCCATTTTGTATTTTTTTCGCCGGATAAATTATTTTTCACCGTTACACGGTATTTAACACCATCGAAGCCTGCCTCCTTCAGCCGGCAGGAAAGACTCACCCTGATACTCTCGCCCTGTGTGGCGATAGCTATCGGAATGTTTATAGCTGCCACTGCCCGGTGCGCCTTTACAAGCAATGCTATAAATGTCAGCACCATAAACACACACATAAAGCAGCCAAGCAGTGCCAGCGCAGCATTACCGTATATCATCGACATATAAAAAACTATTGCCGCAGTAATTATTCCTATCAAAAAACTAATCACGATTACCTGCCTTTTTCACATAAGTTGTCGGCTGTTTAACAGCCTTTAGTATCTCATCTATCACTGAAAACTCTGATACATGTGATACTCTCGCCTTGGTATTTAGCACGATTCTGTGCTTTGTCACATCCGCAAATACAGAAACCACATCAGATGGTATGACATAGCTTCGCCCACTCAGATACGCATATGCCTTTGCCATCCTAACACACGCAATCGTACCTCGCGGACTCACTCCAAGCTCAATGTACGGACTTGTCCTTGTCGCATCAACCAGATCCACAATGTACGAATAAATACTGTCATGTATAAACACCTGCTCAACCTCTCCCTGCATCTCAACAAGTCCCTGTGCATTCATAACAGGCTTTATCGTATACTCATCAGCCTTCACACTTTTGCCCTTTGCGATATCCACCTCTGCATCATGTGAAGGATATCCCATGCTCATACATATCATAAACCTGTCAAGCTGTGACTCCGGCAACAGCTGTGTACCGGCGCTGCCCTTTGGATTTTGAGTGGCCATCACTATAAACGGCTCCGGGACCTTCCTGCTTATTCCATCCACAGTGACATTTCCCTCCTCCATAACCTCCAGAAGCGCCGACTGTGTTTTGGGACTTGTTCTGTTAATCTCATCTGCCAGAAACAGATTACACATCACGGCACCCTCGTGGTACACAAACTCTCCGGTCTGCTTCTGATACATAGAAAAGCCAAGTATATCAGCAGGCAGCACATCCGGAGTGAACTGTACTCTGTGATTCACAAGCGCCATCGCCCTTGAAAAAGCTACTGCAAGCGTAGTCTTTCCCACTCCCGGCACATCCTCAAGCAGTATATGTCCACCTGCCAAAAAGGCAGCAAATGCCTTGATGATACAATCATCCTTGCCCTTTACTGCCTTTTTTACTTCGTCTATCACTAACTGTGCATTATTCATTTGTCTTATCCCCCGGTTAATCATTTTAAACTGCCGATGATCATCTTCATCATCTTATTCATAAATAGCTATATATATTTTACAT
>ENA-OXYD01000471-OXYD01000471.1-human-gut-metagenome-genome-assembly--contig:-NODE-471-length-8661-cov-8.074715_pt1 | contig 8661 bp, 6 predicted proteins | sample MGYA00244942_ERZ652756 | MGnify/ENA primary metagenome ERZ652756 (study PRJEB26926, sample SAMN06164492) | human gut metagenome | biome: ENVO:00009003; feature: ENVO:2100002; material: ENVO:00002003...
CGAGATGTAGAGAGGTCTCGTGGGCTCGGAGATGTGTATAAGAGACAGGTATATGACTTGAATTCAGGATATCATCCAGTCTTCCAAGTGTATAGCTTTTGGAACTCTGAAATGTATCATTTACTGAACGCTCAAGATCTGTGGCATCCTTTGCTGCCAGATCGTCAATGCTGATAATGTTATTATCAAATAATGCAAAATAAACGTCAGTGATCGGGATATCATCTTTGTCATTTGATGTTGTTACATTTTTAATATGTGCAAGCAGGATGGAAGTAATTTCCTTTTCCAGAGCATTATAACAGTATTTTTGAAGATCCGAGTCAATCGTCAGATAAATGTCATTTCCTGCTACAGAATCCTGCGAATCAATAACCTCGATCACCTTCCCCAGATTATCTACATACATTTTCTGATATCCGTCTTTACCACGCAGATAAGATTCAAATTCACTTTCCAACCCGGCCTTTCCGATCATGTCATCAGCCGTATATTTTTCGGAATCATCCAGATTCTCGTTATATTTGTCCATCTCTTCATTTGAGATATTTCCGATATATCCGATAATATGTGCGTAATAAATAGCATCATTATAGACACGGTGGGATTCTACGTTTACTTCCATGCCTGGTAGTTCATTTGAATTTTCTTTGATCGTTGCATAGCTTTCCTCGCTGATACCATCCGCAAGCTGGACAGACATGTATTGCTGGTAACGGTTCAGCCAGATCTCATACCGGACGGCAAGAATCTTTAATGCTGCTTCATCCGAATAAGTATCTGAAATATTGAAGAGATCCTTTCCTCTCATATAACGGAATACATCTTCTGCTGTTGAGGATGCCTGCTGATCTGTCAGTTTATCGACAGAGCTGGCACTGTATACATTCATAAGAAAAGTATTTAATGATGTTCCTGATACTGTAAACTCAAATCCTTTTCCTGTCAGCTTGATCGGCAGACTGACTGATATTTTATCTCCATTCTGCTCCAGAATCAGGATTGTTTTATATACTATATCATTTCGCAGTTCGTTGGATGTTGTTCCCTGTGCAGCAGCAATCTCTGACAGATCGGTAGCACTGTTATATGACAATGTATAGGAAGCTTCATTATAAGCAATCAGTTTTCCGTTACAATCGTATATATTTCCACGGGTTGCTTTCACCGAGACTGTTTTCACTGATTTATAGGTAAAGCTTTCCTGATACTTTTCTCCGTTTACGATCTGTAGATCAAACAGACGGTAAACCAGTACACCAAAGAGAACCAGAACGATCAATGTCACAACAAACAACCGGTGTTTTACATGTTCTACAATATTTTCTTTTATCAGATCCAAAAATTCTTTTATCATTGTATTTTCCTTCCAGTTCTTATTCGTTTGCTTTTTCCAGACGCTTCAGTGTCTTGTTCACAAATACAAAAAACTTGAATGTAAAGAGTGTGATCAATGCTGTATAGATCATTTCCGGAAGAATGATATCCTTCAGATAGGTTGAAAATTCCAGCCTGTTCCGCAACAAGAAAAAGATAATATATGTTGCAAAATTAAAAAACAGATCGTCGATCAGAATGATCAGCATTGGTAAAAGAACATCTTCCACCAGATATAAACGGTGGAAAAATCCATTGCAATATCCAAGAATCATATAAAGTATCATAAACGGTCCGATCGCATATCCAAAATACAGATCATACAGAAAACCGCAGAAAAAACCAACCAGCATTCCTTCTTTTCTACCGCGCATAAGACCAAAAGAAACTGTCAGTATCAGCATCAGATCCGGTGCTGTTCCGGCAATTTCTATATAGGGAAATAATGCTGTCTGTAATACAAAACATATAATGATCAAAATTCCTAATGTAAATACTCGTTTCAATTCTGTTTCAACCTTCTTCTACCATTTAGTTCTGTCAATTGTTTTTAATCTGTAACATTTTTCTTTGTCTGGCGGATCACCAGAACCTCTTCAATATTAGAAAAATCAGCAGCCGGCGTAATATACGCTGTCTTGGTCAGATTGTTGGAATCATTTTCTATCTTTGCAATATAGCCTATATTGATTCCAGAAAGATATTTGCTCGAAACATGTGAGGTCACAACCTGATCTCCTTCTGATATATCTGCATCTTTATCTATATTTTCCGCAAGCAGGTAGCCGTCTGCATAATTCGTTAGGCTTCCGGATACATTACAGATTGCCTGAGCCGGCAGGATTGTTGCATTTACATTTGTTGTATCATCGATGATCGAACGGACCTTTGCATAATCCGCTCCAATCTCTGTGATAATTCCGCACAGACCATTTCCATATAATACATTACAACCAATAGACAGTCCATCATCGGTTCCTTTGTCAATATAAAAGACATCAAACCAGTTTCCGGTATCCTTAGATATAACTCTTGCTCCTGTTTTATCATAATCAGTATACTGTGCATCCAGCTCATACAGCTTCTGCAGCCGGTCCAGCTCATAAGAGTTCTGTTCATATTGGGCAAGTGTGGATCTATAGGTATCCAGTTGTTCCTTTAACTGATCGTTTTCCGCCACGATATCTTCGTAATTTTTCAGTGCTTCTGCCTTGGATTCTACCCAGCTTCCTACTGTATTTACTCCTTTTTGCATTGGAAGAATAAACGTGTTTGTTGCATTACGGACTGACGGCATTATACTGTCAAAAAACAGTGATGCGATCATTAAAACTACACATACTATCGTTAATGCAAGCAAAAAATATTTTGGAGTTATTTCTATTCTTTTTCTGTTACGACGTCTCATTCAACATTCCTCTTTCTGCCAGACTGACAAAACAATTATTCCCTATAATAATATGATCAGATAACAGGATTCCAAGCATTCTGCCTGCTTCTGCTACTCTCTTTGTCAAGCAGATATCCTGTCTGCTTGGTTCCGGATTCCCGGATGGATGATTATGCAGCAAAACAACATATGCTGCGTGATAGCTTAAGGCATCTATAAAGATATCTCTTGGAGATATAACTGCATGATCGATCGTTCCCTCTGATATACAGTTTTCTCCCAACAAACAATGTCTGGAATCAAACAGCAGGCTGTAAACCCGCTCTTTATCCAGATATTTGGTACGTTCCATAAAATAATCTGCTATACTCTGCGGATTGCCAAATGTCAGAAATGGCTTATATTCCGCTTCCGCTATCCGTCTTGATAATTCACCGATACATTGCATCTGGATCGCTTTTACATGTCCGATCCCATCAATCGACATCAGTTCTTCCAATGTCAGATGCTTCAACCCGACTAAGCCTTTATGAACCGAATGACGGTTCAGAATACGCTGGGCTGTAACCAGTGCATTTTCTTTTCGGCTTCCGCTTCGAAGTATGACTGCAAGCAGTTCGGCATCATTCAAAGCGGAAGGACCACTCTGCTGACATTTTTCATATGGTCGCTCTGTAACAGCCATATCCCGCATTGTAAAATTAGAATTCATATGTCCTCCTTTTCTCTCCGCCTCTCCAATGCCTGAAAGAAAGGTGACATTCGAACTAAATCTACCACACTATAAGATTATTTTCTACCATTTTTTGCAATGTCATTACAATTCCAAATTTTGCATGCTGATAGGTAAGTCCTCCCTGAAAATATACAGCATACGGTTCTCTCATAGGGGCATCCGCACTAAGTTCAATTGAAGAACCGGATACAAATGCACCGGCCGCCATGATGACAGGAGAATCATATCCCGGCATATCCCATGGTACAGGCTTTACATAGCTGTCAACAGGTGCAGCCGCCTGAATCCCTTCACAGAAAGCAACCACACGTTCCGGTGTCTGAAGTTCAACTGCCTGTATGATATCAAAACGATCCTCTGTCTTATTCGGAACTGTCTTAAAACCAAGATTTTCATATACATTTGCAGCAAAGATCGCACCCTTTAAAGCACTTGCCGTAACCGATGGAGCCATGAATAAGCCCTGTGTAAAAGCCTTTGTATTATTTAAAGATGCACCAACCTCTTTGCCAAGTCCCGGAGTTGTAAGACGGTATGCGGCATTTTCCACATATTCCTTCTTACCACAGATATAACCACCGATCGGAGCCAGTCCGCCACCCGGATTCTTGATCAGGGAACCTGCGATCAGATCTGCGCCATAGTCTGTTGGTTCTTTATCCTGAACAAATTCACCATAACAGTTATCTACCATACAGATGATGTCCGGACGGATACTCTTTACAAATGTGATCACTTCTCCGATCTTCTCACAGGATAAAGTCGGACGTACGGCATAACCCTTGGAACGCTGGATCTCCACAAGCTTTGTGTGTTCATTGATCGCATTTCGGATTCCTTCAAAATCAAACTCTCCTTCCGGTGTCAGATCTACCTGGGCGTATGTAACACCATATTCTGCCAAAGAACCCGGTGAAGGGCGAAGTCCGATGATCTCATCCATCGTATCATATGGTTTTCCTGAGATTGCAAGCAGTTCATCTCCCGGTCTTAAGTTACCAAATAACGCCGTACAGATCGCATGTGTTCCACAGGTGATCTGAGAACGGACCAGCGCATCTTCCGTATGGAATACATCTGCATAGATTCGTTCGAGTGCATCTCGTCCGTCATCGGTATAACCATATCCGGAGGAACCTGCAAAATGCGCTTCCGCCAGACGATTATCCTGCATGGCTTTGATGACCTTCATCTGGTTGATCTCACAGATGGCATCGATCGCTGCAAAACGATCCTTTAAGCTGTCTTCAATCTTCTGACAGTAATCAAATACCCGTTCATCAATGTGTAAGGATGTATAATAATCTTTTAATAATGTGTTCATTTTATCTGCTCCATTTTATTTTATGAAATAATTCCTTTTGACCGCAACTGTTCAAGCATGAAATCCATAATGGTATCTTCTGATGTGAATTCACTCTTATCCACCCAAGTGACTTCTTTTTCCCTCTTAAACCATGTGATCTGACGCTTGGCGAAATGTCTGGTATCACGTTTTAAGATATAGAGGGCTTCATCCAGAGATATTACACCATCCAGATAATCGAGGATCTCTTTATATCCAAGCCCCTGCATGGATATCAGATCTTTTGTATATCCCTGATCCTTTAATGCCTTTACCTCTTCGATCAATCCCTGTTTTACCATGATGTCAATTCGCCTGTCTATTCTATCATATAATTTTGATCTTGCATCATTTAACACAAAATATTCAAAATTATATGGAGAAATCCGTTTGGATTCTTTCTCGTTATGTTCGGAGATCGGGATTCCTGTCTCTTTATAGAATTCCAATGCCCGGATCACACGTTTGCGGTTGTTATAATGAATGGCTTTGGCTGACGCCGGATCCACTTTTTCAAGCATCTGATGAAGGCAGAGATTTCCATGTTTTTCCGCAAGCTGTTCCAGATACGTACGGTAGCTTTTATCATCGTCATTTTCATCGAAATGGATATCGTATAAAACTGCCTGAATATAAAAGCCGGTTCCGCCGACAATGACAGGTATCCGTCCTCTGGCATAGATCTCATCCATCGCCTTTGTTGCAAGTTCTTTAAATAATACAACATTAAACGGCTCCTTCGGATCTAATACATCGATCAGATGATGGGGAACTCCATCCATTTCCTCCGGCATGATCTTGGCAGTTCCGATATCCATCTTTCGATAGACCTGCATGGAATCTGCAGAAATGATCTCACCATTTATTCTTTTTGCAAGACTGATCGACAGATTTGTTTTACCTACGGCTGTCGGTCCGGTTAATATAACAAGAGGCTTCATTTGCTGCTCCGTTTCTGTATAACATTTAATACTAAACAATTCGTTTGAATTTCTTTTCCAGTTCTGTCTCTGTCATGGAGATCAGGGTTGGTCTGCCATGCGGACAGGTATATGGATTTTCAAGCTTCATCAACTGGTCGATCAGGTTGTCTGCTTCCTTAAAGCTAATGGAAGTATTCCCTTTTATCGCAGCTTTACACGCCATTGTGGAAAGTTTGCTGATAAAGGTGTCGATCGTCTGTTTCTGTCCGTTTTCGGATAACTCTCCAATAAATTCCAGAAACAATTCCCTGCCGTCAAGTCCGAACAGATTTGCCGGAACGGCTGACAGCTTATATTCCTTTCCTCCGAAGCCCTCGATCTGAAATCCCAGATTCTGGAAAAACTCCAGATTTTCCCGTAAGAACTCTGATTCTGTTCCGCTCAAGGATACGATCGCAGGCGGCATCAGGTACTGTGGAATGGCTGTCTTATTCTTATAGTTTGCCATTAATTCCTCAAATTTTACCTTTTCATGTGCGGCATGCTGATCCATGATAAAGAACTTGTCTTCATACTCGATCAGCCAGTATGTCTTAAATAACTGTCCGATGATCCTGTGCTTTTTCTTAGCTTCCGGTGTCAGAAACTTATCTTCAAACATATCCATCTGCTCGTATTTAATCTTAGCTTCCGATGTGATCGGTTCCTGTTTCTTCTGTTCTGATGTTTCGTTAGTCTGTACACTCGCTTCAGCAGGATTTAATGCTGTCTTTGCCGGTTGTGTCAAATACGGAACAATATTTTCAGCAACCATATTATTTGTGATATTTTTACCAGACTGATTATCTTCTTTCAAATATTGGATTTCAACCGGCGAGCTGCTTCTGTTTTCCATCGTAACAGATGGTGTCGGCGTTGGTTGAGCAGATATACCTGAATTTGCCGGTTGCATTGGCATGCTTGGCTTTTTCTGCTGCGCTGGCCTTGTCGGCTGCGGAGGAAGCTCTGTGACCCTCCGGTTTGTTTCGAATGGCTCCGGGTGCTTCTCCACCTTTCGTTCTGCCAGTGTCTCCGGCCGCTTATCCTTTCCCGGTGTAACAGTCGGGATAAGTTCTTTAAATAACAGCGCCTTTCTGACACTGATATAAGTAAAATCATACATATCCGGTTCATTTATGAACTTCAATTCCCGTTTTGCAGGATGGATATTTACATCGATCAGAGATGGATCAATCTCAAAATTGATAACTGTAAATGGAAATTTATGAACCATAACAAAGGTACGATATGCATCTTCGATTGCCTTTGTTAATATATTGCTCTTTATATACCTTTGGTTTACATAATAATCTTCAAATGAACGGTTACCTCTGGATATACTCGGTTTTGCAAGATATCCTGTGATATTTACCTGATCATTTGCTGCATGGATTTCCAGAAGGTTATTCGTAATATCTCTACCATATATATGATAGATGATCTCTTTTAGTCTGCCGTTGCCGGATGTAAATAGCTTATCTGTTCCATTCATAATAAACTTAAATGAAACATCCGGATGTGACATTGCCATACGACAGACAAGATCGTAGATATACGAGCCCTCTGTTGCAGGCGTCTTCATGAATTTCTTTCTGGCAGGTGTATTATAAAACAGATTTCTTACAACAATCGTTGTACCAAGCGGTGCGCCGATTTCCTCATTTGAGATCTCTTTTCCGCCGTGGATCTGGTATCTGGTTCCGGTAAGCGCATCTTCCTGTTTGGTGATCAGCTCTACCTGGGCAACTGCGGCTATACTAGATAACGCCTCGCCACGGAAGCCTAAGGATGCGATCTTTAACAGATCATCCGCCGTCTGAAGCTTACTGGTTGCATGACGAAGGAAGGCAACCGGAACTTCCTCCTTTGAGATACCACATCCATTGTCTGTGATACGGATAAAGCTCATACCGCCTTCTTTGATCTCGATGGTGATCGCAGTTGCACCCGCATCGATGGAATTCTCCACTAATTCTTTTATAACCGAGCCGGGACGTTCGATCACTTCACCGGCTGCAATCTTATCAATTGTATATTGATCCAGTAATTTTATCATAGGTTCTCCTTAACGGATTCGCTCCTGTAATTCATTCAGATATAACAATGCTTTCATCGGTGTCATGTTGGACAGATCTGCATTCTTGATCTCCTCCAGAATGGCACTCTCTTCCGGATTTGCCAGAAATGACATCTGGGTATCGGAAGCACTTTTATGAAAATCATTTGTTATCTTGATATCTTTTAATTTCGTCGTTATATCCGTATCGATAAGCTGGTTGCAGATCTCATTTGCACGATTGATCACGATATCCGGTACTCCAGCAAGCTTGGCTACCTGAATACCATAGCTTCGATCCGCTCCGCCTTTTACGATCTTTCGTAAGAATACGATATCATCACCGTCTTCTTTTACTGCTATACAGTAGTTGTTTACAGAGGATAACTTACCCTCTAATTCTGTCAGTTCATGATAGTGGGTGGCAAATAACGTTTTTGCTCCAAGCAGTTCACTGTTACTAATATATTCCACAACTGCCCATGCAATACTAAGTCCGTCATATGTACTGGTTCCTCGTCCGATCTCATCTAAGATCAGCAGACTGTTCTTCGTGGCATTTCGAAGAATATTTGCGACCTCACTCATCTCTACCATGAAAGTGCTTTGCCCGCTTGCAAGATCATCGGATGCCCCTACTCTGGTGAAGATACGGTCACAGATACCGATATTTGCTGAAGCAGCAGGAACAAAGCTTCCGATCTGCGCCATTAAAACGATCAGTGCCGTCTGACGCATATAGGTGGATTTACCAGCCATATTCCTGTCTCTTATACACATCTCCGAGCCCACGAG
>ENA-OXYD01000489-OXYD01000489.1-human-gut-metagenome-genome-assembly--contig:-NODE-489-length-8471-cov-7.236811_pt1 | contig 8471 bp, 4 predicted proteins | sample MGYA00244942_ERZ652756 | MGnify/ENA primary metagenome ERZ652756 (study PRJEB26926, sample SAMN06164492) | human gut metagenome | biome: ENVO:00009003; feature: ENVO:2100002; material: ENVO:00002003...
ATAATAAATATTATAAACATTGGCACCATTTTTTTCAACCAAAATATAAGCTGGAAAATACAATCATACGACTGCTATTTTTCTTTCTTATTTTATATCCGTCTTCATAACTTTCTTTGCTTCTGCATTTCTTGCATCTGCACGTTCGATTGCTTCATCGATAGCTGTCAATAATCTGTCAATATTACCAGATTCCATTGCCATAAGTACATTTTTAATATTGCCATCAATACCATCTTCATACTTATAACCTTTTTCAATGATATATTCTTTGGCAATGACGATCATATTTTCTTCCTTGATCTGATCGAAATATACTCTGTTATTGAAACTTCTCGCCTGTGTCATATTATCTGCAAGCATCTTGCTGAGTGCAACTTTTTCGCCGGTAAGAATAACTTTTACATCATTCTTTTCTGTGGAACAAAGATCAACCATTTCTTTGAAACGCTCCGGTGTGATCAATCCGGCACTTTCAACGATCAGACAGCCACCCTTCAGTTTTGTAACTGCACCTGCAAGTTTACCACTGTTGATTACTTTTGCCTTTACTTTTGCCTTTGCAGGAGATGTACAGAAGCCAAGGTCATAATAGCACTCTGCAAAATCTTCTCCGATTTTGGCAGAACCAAATCCATGTAATCCAAGGATTACCAGGTTCTTTGACCTCTTTGGATCAACCTTCATAGTCTGAAGAACATTTACAATCTGTGCTCCCGCAGGATTTACACACAGATATTTATACAGATATTTTGCTTCTGCAGGTAATGCTTTCTTCATTTCCTGATTGATCTCACTCTGTTCTGCTTCTACAGCAGCTTCATCTGTTGCTTCTAATGAAACATCAATCTTTGCAGCTTCATCCAGTTTTCCGGCTTTCAAGAGTTCCGCCTGTTTTCTTGCTTCCTCTTCCTTCTTAACTGCTTTTTCAAGCACTTTTGCTGCCGCTGCAACTCTGCTTGTAACTTCTTCTAACTGCTTCTTTGTACTGATTTCTTCTTTTAACAGAGAATCAAGATCATGTTTCTTCTTTTCTTCTGCTTTCTTAACTGCTTCTTCATCTGCAGCTTTTCTAGCTACAATACGTTCTGCCTGTTCCGTCTTAAGATCCGCAATCTTCTTCTTTAATTCTTCTTCTTTCTTCTTTGCAGCATCCAGCAACTTCTTTGCAGCTTCTTCTGCCTTCTTCCGGGAATCAGCAGCTTCTTTTTCTGCTGTCATTGCAGCAGACTGAACCTTTTCAAGTTCTGCAGCCTCTCCTGTTGCATATTTTTCTTCCTCATCTGCAAGGAATTTCTCATGCGCATCATCTCTGGCTTTCTTTTCTTTTTCCAGATTATCTTTACCATCTGCTGCAGTCTTTTCGGCATTCTGGATCTCAACTTCTTCTTCGATCTTAGCCTTTTCCAGAATCTGTTCAGCTTCTTCCTCTGCATTTTCAGCCTTTGAAAGCAGATCTTCCGCTTCAACTACCGACTTCTTTGCAGCATCCAAAGCCTGTTGTGCCTCTGCCTTTGCAGCCTTGAAGGATTCTACATTTTTCTTTGTTTCTGCAATATCTGCATTTGTAGTCTTCTTCTCTTCATTAAGCGTATCAATTTCAGACTGATGCTTCTTCTTATCAGCCTCGCCCTTGGAAATTCTGGCTTCAGCCGCTGCCTTTGCAGATCTTGCCTCCTCCAGTTTCTTTAATGCTTCTGCTTCTTTTGCTTCTGCATCCTTTAAAGCTTTCTTTGCTGTATCTATTGCTTTTGCTGCGGAATCATTATTGTTCATTGCAGTCTTTAACTTGGTCTCACTTTCAGCAAGTTTATTTTCAAGTCCCGCAAGCGCCTTCAATGACTCAGATGCCATCTCAGTTGTATTCTTAAGATTCGATGCTGCCTCTTCTTCTGCTTTCTTTGAATCAGTAAAGATAACGCCAGCACGCTGCTTGTTCTGTTCTGCATCATCCATCAGCTTCTTAGCTTTGTCATTCTGCTTTTCTTTCTTCTCCTTAGCAGCTTCAATTGCTTTCTTCTTATCTTCCTCAAGCTTGGTTGATGATGTTTCAGCATCTTTACATGCTTTCGCATATTCAGCTTCATGCTTCTCGATATTTGCCTTCTTTGCATCTGCCAGCTTCTTGATCGCTGCATCTGCAACAGCCTGCGCATCATTGATGATCTTTGTCTTAATGGTTTCAGGATCGCATTCCTTTAATACCTTATCAGACTCATTCTGTGCCTTTTTGTTTGTATCCTCAATCTCTTTCTTGATCGAAGTTACCTTTGAATCCAGCTCTGCATCTTCTTTTGCAAGGAGTTCTTCATCTGCCTTCTTCTTTGCATCAAATTCAGCCTTTACCTTGTCATCATAAGCAGCCTTCTTCTTTGCACATTCTTCCAGTTGAAGTTTTAATTCTTTTTCTTCTTTCTCTGAATCTGCAATGGTCTTCTGAGCGGTCTCAACAACATTCTTTGCATCCTGTGCTTTCCGTTCAGCCAGTTCGATTGCCTGCTTCTTCTTTGTTTCAGCCTCGATCCTTGCTTTTTCTACAGCAGCTTTCTTGCGGGCTTCCTCTACTTTCTTACGGTTTTCTTCTTCTGCAGCTTTACGCTTGGCTTCTTCCTCTGCTTTCTTCTTAGCTTCCTCTTCTGCTTTCTTCTTAGCTTCCTCTTCTGCTTTCTTCCTAGCTTCCTCTTCTGCCTTGATCCGTGCTGCTTCTTCTTCACTTGTCTCATCTATATTTGACAGATTCTCAATGCCGGCACCAAGGAAATCATCATCATCATCATCTATATCATACATGGACGAAACATCAGATGCGTTTTTGTTTCTGTCAGGTAAAATACTGAACAAGTCACCATTTTTATCATTACCCTTTGGTGTCTTTACTTCTTTTACCTCAACATTCTTTCCTGGTGTCCATTCTGCATCATCTGCAGCAACAGAAGACATATCATCCTCATCAAAACGTACAGAATCATCTGTAAGTGTCTGTTTCTCTGCTTCACCAACTTTACTAGGTGAAAGGGAATCATCCACCTTACCTTTAATATTTAATGAAGCGCCAAGGCCACTGCCTGCGTCCTCTGTTTTTCCGGACAATCCGCCTTCTGAAGGTACACTGCCAAGTCCGCCACCAAGTCCGCTTCCTAAACCGCTGCCAAGTCCGCCACCGAGACCTTCTCCCAGTCCGCTTCCTAAACCGCCGCCAAGTCCGCCAAGGCCTTCATCGGCAATACCACCAAGGTTAAGACTGATCTTCGGCATTTCCTGCTTGTCATTCTTATCCTCTGTCTTTGCTTCTTTTGCTTCACCCTCTGCCTCTTTATTTGTATCTGGCTTATTAGTTTCTGCTTCGTTGTTCTCTGTCTCTTCAGGCTTATCCTCATGAACAATACCCAATGCTTCTTCTCTCTTACGTCGTTTCTTCTCCTCAATACGCGCAAGTTCTTCAGCAGACAAAGTCTTATATTGGCTCTTGCTTCCACTATCTGAAGACTTCTTTTTATTACTGCTCAGATTTTTCAGTGCCTGCTCTTCTTCCAGTCTCTTCTGCTTTGCAGCTTCAGCGGCTCTTTCTTTTTCAAGCTGTGCCTTTATCGCAGCAATCATAGCTTCTGTTTGATCTACAGCCAATTTGTACGCCTCCTTCCACATTATCAAATAAAAAATAATATTTATATATTAATCTAATTATTTGTCATTCCTCTTAAGCTTGTATTTCTTCTCCTGTTTTTTATCTAGGTGCTCAAGCTGTTCTTTTCTGTTATCTTCTTGTTCCGATATCACCTTCTCATCAGATGACAGATCCGCGTTTTCGACGTCTGTTTCATCTTCAATCAGGTTAACAAAGCTATCACTATGCATATTGAAGTAGTCTGTATTTGATGCATATTTGGTTCCAAGCTCTATACCAAGTCTTGCCAGTAATTCATCTGCCTGATTAATAAGCTGTTCTTCTTTTTCCAGATTATCTGACATTTTTCTGTCATATTCAGCCTTCATATCAACCGTTTCTTTCATCAACTCTACAACTGGAGGTTTGTCGCTGTTATAATCCGGAAACAGACTTGAACGAAATATCGGGAAGTCCCGTCTATGTGCCGTTTTTTCCGATTCAATCCCGTATTCTGGTTCTGGTTCCGTTTCAGATTCCGGATTGACCTCGGCCTCTAAATTCATTTCAACCACAGCTTCAGAATCAATTTCAACATCCTTCTCAGCTTCCGTCTCACTCTCAGATTCTTTCTCAGAATCAGCCTCAGCTTCGACTTCTAATTCTGATCCAGGCTCGGAATCAGCCCTAACCTCCACTTCCGGCTCGATTTCTACTTCCGCTTCAGCTTCATTCTCTGTTTCGACTTCCACTTTTGTGTCAGATCCGGTTGCTGCTTCAATCTCCACAATATCATCATCCTCATATGCCTGTTCAAATGAATCATCTTCCCAGGTATCTGCGTCAAATGTATATTCATCAAGCGACTGAATCGCTATATCTATATCAAACGGATCATCAGAAGTTGTTTTCTCCATTGTATCCGTTGATTCTAACTCCAGTTCCTGATTTTCCTCCAGCATCTCTGCCTTTTCAGCATCTTCTGCAGGCTCAGCGGTTTCTGCTGTTTCTTCAAGCTCAGATTCCTCAGCTTCTTCTACTTCCTCTATAACAACAGAATCATCATCTTCCCCGGCTGACCCTGGCATCCCAGCACTATCGGCATCTTCTTCATTCGATTCTGATGTCTCAGGTTCTTTAGCATCTTTTGTCTCCGCCTCAGCAATCTCATGATCTTCAACAGATTCCGTATATTCTGATTTCTTCTCAATCTGTTGCTCATCGGTTTCAGATTTTTCAGGTTCTTCCGATTCAACATTCTCAGGTTTCTCAACATCTGAAGCGTCAGTTATATCTTCGGATATAATCTCTTCCGGAGCTTCTTCGAGAATCTCTTCTGTATGTTCATTCGATGGTTCCGGCATGATTGCATCATCCACATCTACCATCAATACAGAATCATATTCTTCGTTATCAAAATCGAAATCGTCAACGCCATCTTCAAATGAATCCTCTGATAATTCATCCAGACTTCTCGGCTTCTTCTCATCCCCTGTAGGATCAGCAACCGGTTCTGCTTCAGCTTCCATGCCATTCTCAGCGACAGTTTCATCAGATTTCGGATTTACAATCTCGCCAAGAAGCTGATCACGGTCTACTTCTGAGTTCTCCTGCTCCGCAAATGCTTCCTCAATTGCCTCTTCTTCTTTCTTTGACATCCGGTTCTTAAGGAACCACTTTTTCTTTCCGGTATTCTCTTCCTGATCAGAATTCTCCGGAGTATCCAATACTTCCTGATCTGTCTGTTCTTTCTGCTGTTCTGCTTTTTTTCCCTGTTTCTGTAACTTCTTGGATTCTTTCTTTTCTTTCGACTTCAGAAGCATCTGTTTAAACTTCATAGAATTCGTAACTGGTTCCCGATCCTCAACCATCAATGTGATCTTTGGATCTTTCGGATGGATTCTCAAATCATCTGCTTCTAATACTTTCTCTTCCATCAGACGGACATCCTGCTGCGCGATATCGTCATCCATTGCTTCCGTTTCAGGATAACAATAGATGGCTTTATCAACATCATATAATTTCTCTCTTAACTGATTCACCTTGTCAATATAAGATGAACCTTTATAAGTTGCACAGAACATCTCGGCTTCCGACTGGAATTTTTCTTCATTTCCCATTGCTTTATACAATAAAAGCATCTCAAAATCCCAGATATCACTTGTTTCTTTTTCATTTGCCGATATCAGAATACCATACAATTCCTTGTATGGTTTTCTTTCTGCTTTCGCAAGCATATATTCGATCCTATATGTACCCGCATCTTTTTCATTCTGATTAAATTTATATATTTCATAATAGGTATTTGCCAGTGAATAAAAGCCCATGGATAAATATACCCGGATCAGAGAATATATGATCTTATTCCCTACAGGTGCCATGGAATGTGCTTTTACAAGAGCAGCACGGGCTTCCTGATACCGCCCGTTTTCATAATAAACTTCACCACAGATCTTAATAAACTGTGGCGAAAGGGACTTGGTCAAATCCTGATGTTCAAGTATATCCAAAGCAAGACTATAGTCTCTGCTTTCAGCCAGTTCTTTAATTTTATTCACACTTGACATACTTATTCCAGTACCCATCAAACCATACTCCTAACAATTTTTTTATCTCTTAATTTTATCACATAGGTTTATCTTTTACAACAGCCTTATGGATCAGGATCGTAATTATACCAACTAAAAGTCCAGCGATAAGACCGCCTACATGCGCTGCATTATCAATTCCATCTGAAACATATCCATTTAATACTGTGAGCACGGATAAAAACAAAAGATCTTTTAACGAAATTCCTGAAATATGTCCTTTATTAAAAAATGCAAATACGATCAGCACTCCCATTAATCCACAGATTGCCCCGGATGCGCCACCTGCATATGTATAATAATTTCCCAAATAACAGCTGATCAACGAACAAATTGAAGCGGTGATTCCGCAAAACAAATATGAAATCAGAAAGCCAATCCGTCCCATCAGATTCTCAACTCTCGCTCCCAGCGCAACCAGAACAACCATGTTGCTGAATAGATGAATCAGAGAAAAATGATAAAATATGGATGTTATGATTCGATAATATTGCTTTTCTACGATTACGTCATACAAATTATCCGCAAGCAATTCCTCCAGCCAAGAATTTCCCGCTGTATCTCTTGTATATACAGATATCACAAAAATAATAATATTGATTAATATCAATATCGGTGTTATTACACCAAACGTTTTACGGATCCTTGAAAGATTCCTGTCCTTTTCCTGCAGGATCTGTTTGTCAAGCACCGGCTGCAAGCCATCAAAATCCATTGGCTGATTTTCAAACACATACAGTTTGCCATAGTCTTCACTGAACAGCCAGACATTGCTCATCTTTGAAACAATCTCATTTACAGAATCATCAAACAATCCATTCGGTGTCAGTAATATATTAAGCAGTTCGATCCTTTTATCACTGTCTGCAGACAAGTCATGTATGATCTGTCTGTTAAACTTTTGTAAGCTTTCTGCCCTCAGATCTCTGCTGCTTCCAAGCACAACAACATATATGGCATCTGTTCCCAGTCTGCCATATACGTTATTGCTTTCAGGATTCAGTTTTTTATATCCCATTTCTTCCAGATGCTCAATTATCTGTAGAACATATTGCTGCATTTTTATAATCCAAGGAACAGATTCTCTACCTTTTCAATAACCGTATCCTTCATATTGCCACGGGTCTTCTCATACTGAAGACCGGACTCCATGATTTCCAACAACTGCATACGAAGGCCGGAATCAATGTCCTTAATGTGCTTCATAAGGACATCCTTGATCTCCATAACATATTCTTTCTGACGCATTTCCTCGATCATAGGCTCATAATTAAAGGAAACCGTGTTCTTCATCTCATCCTGTTTTCTGGAGCAGATCACACATTCTTCTGCTCCGCCCTCATTTACATGACCACAGTTACAGGTCCATACCAGTCCGTCTGACTTATAGTTACATACCGCATCCAGACCTTTTTTCATCTTAAGGGCTTTGAACTTTAATGGACTGAGATCTACATCGATCGGATCATCTCCGCAGGAATATACTCCACGGGAAGTTACATACTTCTGGATATATACCTTTGAGCTTGAAATGATCTTTATGTACTTATCCGGAAGCTTACATTCAACATAATCAGACTTCAGAAGCGACTGGCCTGTTTTATCAAATACGAAATCAACTCCGGTCAATGTGATCTCATCACCATAAATATTTGTAAATTTAATATCTGCCTTGATTGCTTTGATATCTTCCATATTGTAATTATTAAACCATGCTGATATTCTGGTTCCTTTTCCTTCTGAAGCAAGAACGATCTTTACAGCTCTTGGAACAAGCTTGTCATAATAGTTATTAACATATAACTCTTTTCTGACAAATACGCTCTTCTCAAACTCGGACTGATATTCTTTCTTGATAGAAACCAATGTACCCGCAGCAACAACAGATGTAATATTAGATGAGTAATCTACTACATTTGTATGGAAACCTACAACTGCATTGTACTTGGTCTTGCCAGCCATCTCCTTGAATGACTTGATTGCTTCATTCATTGCTCCATCCAGCTTCTCCTGATATATGCTGCTTCGATCTGTAGCAATATCTGCAATTGATGAACCAATCTCCTTCAGAAAGTTTGAACTTAAAATTGTCTGCACAAATCTATATGGACCATATTCTGAGATCTCATATCCTTCAAAACTTGTGCCAGATGTAATCATAATATCTTCCATGTGTAACGCACCTCCAAAAATATATGGAAATTGTACCACAAGTTTTTAGAATAGACAAATACTTTTTGTGAATTTTATCTTAAAATACCATCTTTTTTTAGTAATTT
>ENA-OXYD01000583-OXYD01000583.1-human-gut-metagenome-genome-assembly--contig:-NODE-583-length-7565-cov-6.380160_pt1 | contig 7565 bp, 6 predicted proteins | sample MGYA00244942_ERZ652756 | MGnify/ENA primary metagenome ERZ652756 (study PRJEB26926, sample SAMN06164492) | human gut metagenome | biome: ENVO:00009003; feature: ENVO:2100002; material: ENVO:00002003...
ATCCCGGTGCTCTCCATAGCGACATAGCGGCACTCTGCTTCCAACACCCAATCCCGCAGTTTCCGCATTTCCGGGATAAGTGTGCTGAAGGAGCGAATCTCGATTTCCGGATCGGTGCCCAGCTCACCTTTGGCAAGACAGGCAACGATAACGTCACGATGAATATCCAGTCCCATGGCGCAGGTCAATATGTCTTGCATCAAATCCCTCCCTGAATTATGCAGGCTGGGAATTGCCCGGGTGGGTATCCGAACTTTGCTACTCGTGCTCTTCACTTACGTGACGCAACATACTGCTGTTCTCTTGGGCAACTCGTCCACGTTGAACAAACGGGGTGAAAATCCACCAAGGTGCAACCGGACTACGCCTGCTGTTTTCAGTTTAGCAAATCCTTCGGTTAACGCACAGACTATATTTTCATTCTCAGCTGTGATGGCATTTCATGAGGCGTTGACAAGTTCATAACCTCTATGGGGAGTTATACAGGAATTCTGGACAGTGTGCGATGACCACAGAAGCGCGCCCATAATCGAAGTGCTGCACAGCAGCAGCCTGAAATACACGGCAGAACCGTTCTGGCGTAGGAAATGGCCCCATTAGAGTTCTTTTGTTATTTCAATACCTCCTGACCTCAAGACCGTTTTCATTGTTTTTGTTGAAAACCTTCTTCTACAAATCGTAAGGGATCATTGTAATCGAAAAAAGGAGGACGATTATGGAGAAAAGAAAACCGAATGACCTACCGCCGGAGCAGTGCTTGGCTGTTGATACCGATACCCTTTGCAAACTGTTGTGCTGTGGAAGGCACACTGCAGTACAGATTGGGGATCTTGCCAATGCACGCATTACTATGAACACCCGTGTCCTATGGAGTGTCCAGCGTATCAAAGAATATCTTTATGATATTTCCGGCTAAATAACCATGCCAATAAGGCGCACTACACTTTTATAATCAGGAGGTACCAGTAATGGCAAAAGTGAGAAAAGACAACAAAGGACGAAATCTTCGGCCCGGAGAAACACAACGGGCAGATGGCAGCTATATGTATGTCTACAAATTAGGCACTAAAAAGAAATATCTTTACGACTCCGATCTCGCAAGTCTTCGTGTCAAAGAAAAGCAGATCAACAAAGATAAGGATGATGGCATCCGTACTCAGGAAGCCATGAAGCTTACCCTGAATGATATGTTCAAGGTCTACATGAATAACAACATCAAACTGAAGCCCTCTACCAGAGCAAATTATCTTTACCTGTGGGACTTCTATGTGAAAGAAGAGCCTTTCGCTAACATGCCTCTGCCACAAATCCACAGAAGTGATATTCTCGCGTTTTATACCAAACTGCTGAAACACGGCTTTGCTATCAACTCACTGGAGAGCATCAACACCATTGTTCACCCTACGCTTGAAATGGCCGTGGACGACGATTACATCCGCAAGAATCCCAGCAAAGGCATTTACCGCAAGCTCAAGACGGATGGCAGCGCTCCAAAGCCTAAACGGCGGATCGCACTCACTAAAACGCAACAGCAGAATTTCCTGCGTTTTATTGCCAAGTCCCCTACATACAGCCATTGGCTCCCCATCATGACTGTGCTCCTTGGAACAGGAATGCGTGTAGCAGAATGTACCGGCATTACCAAAAGCGATATTAACTTGAGTGAAAACACGATTTCGGTCAACCACAACTTAATCTACCGGGTCATTGACGGAAAAGCCGGATTTCACATTACCACTCCCAAAACTGAGAGCGGTACACGAATTATCCCTATCCTCTATCCAGAGGTGGCCGAGCAGCTTCGCCTCCAGATTGAAACCATCGACGCATTGTATCCAGACGATCAACTGGTGTTAGGAGGAGTTCACGGTTTTGTTTTCCGCAACCGAACCGGCTCATTCATGAGCGCCCACAATATCAATCGGGCGATTGAGAGAATCAGCGTAACTTACAACATGGAGGAAATGGATCAGGCTGAACTGGAAGACCGTGAACCGGATCTGCTCCCTCATTTTAGTGTTCACAACTTGCGGCACACCTTCTGTACCCGGCTCTGCGAAAGCACCAACGATGTTAAATTCATTCAGCAAGTCATGGGGCATGCCGATTTCTCTACTACAATGGACATCTACACCCATATCACACAAGAGAATATGCAGGAGAAGGCAAAAAACATTAGTGTGAACATGAAGCTGATGTAAAAAAGAAAGGCGAATCTGCATTTTATAAGCAGATCCGCCTTTCATATTGCTTCATCCGGTTTCGTAGGGTCTCGCGCAAAAGTTGTAGAAAAGTTGTAGTAACGCGATTTTTTGTAGTAAATGTCCTCTTTAGTACAGCTTTGCTCCTGCCGGAATACTGTCATCCAGCATCAAAAGATTTAAGCCTTCCCGTCCGTCATACTCGTACACTGCGGAAATCAGCATACCCTCGGAATCAATACCCATCATCTTTCTCGGCGGCAGGTTTGTGATTGCCACACAGGTCTTACCAACCAGCTCTTCCGGCTCGTAATACTCGTGAATACCGCTTAAAATGGTGCGTTTCCGGTCTGTTCCGTCATTCAGTGTGAATTTCAGGAGCTTCTTGGACTTCGGCACTGCCTCACAGGCTTCGATCTTAACCACTCTGAAATCAGACTTGCTGAATGTCTCAAAGTCTACATCATCTGCAAACAACGGCTCGATTTTCACCTTGGAAAGATTAATCTGTACGCTTGGCGCGGACACGGTTGCATCCTCTGCAGAACCATTTACCACTGCTTTTTCGGCTTTGTTTTCAGCCTTCTTTGGGTCCAGGGTCTTCATTGTCGGGAACAGCAGAACATCACGGATGGCAGGGGAGTTGGTCAGCAGCATTACCAGACGGTCGATACCGTATCCGATACCGCCGGTAGGAGGCATACCGATCTCCAGTGCGTTCATGAAATCTTCATCGGTGGTGTTGGCTTCCTCATCGCCGGCTGCCAGTGCAGCTTCCTGCGCCTTGAAACGCTCTCTCTGGTCGATGGGATCATTTAATTCGGAATAAGCGTTACACATCTCACGTCCATAGATGAACAGTTCGAAACGCTCTACATAATCGGGCTTATCCGGCTTTCTCTTGGTCAGAGGAGAGATCTCTACCGGATGGTCCATAATGAATACGGGCTGGATCAGATGCTCTTCTACGAACTCCTCGAAGAACAGGTTCAGGATATCGCCCTTGGCATGACGCTCTTCGTAGTGTACGCCCTTCTCGTCTGCCAGCTTCTTCGCAGCAGCGGTATCGGGAATCTGGTCGAAGTCAACGCCTGCGTATTTCTTGACAGCATCTACCATGGTCAGTCTCTCGAAAGGCTTGCCCAGGTCGATGGTCTCTTCTGCATAAGGGATCACGGTAGTACCGCATACTTCCTGTGCCACATAGCGGAACATGTTCTCAGTCAGATCCATCATTCCGTAATAGTCGGTGTATGCCTGGTACAGCTCCATCAGTGTGAATTCCGGATTGTGTCTGGTGTCCAGACCTTCGTTACGGAATACACGGCCGATCTCGAAGACACGCTCCATGCCGCCGACGATCAGTCTCTTCAGGTACAGCTCCAGGGAGATACGCAGCTTCACGTCCTCATCCAGTGCATTGTAGTGGGTCTCGAAAGGTCTTGCAGCTGCACCGCCGGCATTGGATACCAGCATGGGAGTCTCTACTTCCAGGAAACCCTGTCCGTCCAGATAACGGCGGATGGCACTGATAATCTTAGAACGCTTTACGAAAGTATCCTTAACGTCCTGATTCATGATCAGGTCGGTATAACGCTGACGATAACGGATATCGGTATTGGTCAGGCCGTGGAACTTCTCAGGCAGGATCTGTAAGCTCTTGGACAGCAGTGTTACCTTTGCCGCATGTATGGAGGTCTCGCCGGTCTTGGTCTTGAAGACTTCACCCTCGATACCTACGATATCGCCCACATCGTACTTCTTGAAATCTGCATAGGACTCTTCACCGATGCTGTCTCTAGCCACATATACCTGGATATTGCCGGGCAGATCCTGTACATTACAGAAGGATGCCTTACCCATGACACGTTTGGACATCACACGTCCGGCGATGCGGACGGTCTTGCCTTCCAGTTCCTCGAAATTGTTCTTGATATCGGTGCTGTGATGGGTCACATCATATTTGGTGATCTGAAAAGGATCCTTGCCTGCTTCCTGCAGGTTCGCCAGCTTCTCGCGCTTTACCTTCAACAGCTGGTGAATGTCCTGTTCCTGTACCTTTGTGTTCTGTGTATCTGCCACTTTTTTCCACTCCTTACTCTATCTTACTTAGTCAACATTACTTCTCTGGATCTCCAGAATCTTATATGCGAATACACCTGCGGGTGTCTCTACTTCTACGGTATCGCCGACCTTATGACCGATCAGTGCCTTACCTACGGGGCTTTCGTTGGAAATCTTACCCTTTAAGCTGTTGGCCTCGGTGGAACCTACGATCTTGTACTCCAGTTCTTCACTATACTCCACATCCAGGATCTTAACGATACATCCGATGTTGATCTTGTCCAGATCTACCTCATCCTCTACAACGACTTCTGCGTTCTTCAGGATCTTCTCCAGTTCTTCGATACGGGCTTCGATGTCTCTCTGCTCATCCTTCGCTGCATCGTACTCAGCATTCTCGGACAGGTCTCCCTGCTCTCTTGCTTCCTTGATCTTCTGGGCTACTTCCTGACGCTTTACCACCTTCAGATCGTGTAACTCTTCCTCATATTTTCTGAGGCCTTCGTAGGTCAAAATGTTTTTCTTTTCCTGCATGATACCGCACCTTCCTGTTTTCTATATTTTGTACTGCCGACACTCCCGGCAACTATACTAGCCTAATCAACCGAGTTATTATACCCATTTTTGCTGATGGTGTCAAGGTATTCCCGGGCTTTTCGAGGGTCTTTCCACTCTTTTTTCATGGAAAAATAACGGATCTGCGGACATTGTACCAGGGCCCGGTGCTCCTTGTCCTCCGATGCCGGAAAATCCAGCCAGATACTGCCTGCTGCCAGTCCGCCGCCGTAGACCTTTTCATTGTCGCAAAAATCCAGTACCACGCAGGGTTTCGTCCCCTGCAGCCGTACTCGTCCGTAGTCCGCAGTTTCCGCAAGCAGCCGGATCTCCGGGATCAGACCGTACTCATCCTCCAGTTCCCCGGTCAGCCACTCTTCCTCCTCCCGGTATTCTCTTTCCGTAAGATACCATTTCATGCTCTGCAATCTGGCAGCATAGCGGAGCACGACATAAGGCAGATACGGATTTCTCCCCAACAGGACCAGATCCGGCCACGCCGGATAGCCGCCCGGTCTCTCCCCGTAGCGCAGCAGATGTTCGATCCACTCCTGTTGCAGATAATCCCGGAATTCCCTTCCGAAATAAAAAGAAAGAGGCTCACGGCACACCACATAGGTGTGATCCGGATCCTCTGTCAGTTCCTGTAATTGTTCCCGGAGCTTTAGCTCCGTGAGCTTTAGCTCCGTGAGTGCCAGCTCCGCCTGTTCTTTATCCATGCCTTCCGTTCTGGCTACCGACACTCTGACCAGATGATAGTCCGGGAAAAAATATTCCGTCCGGCTCACAGTCACCACAGGATGCCGGTCTTCTCCCTTTTTCCACAGGAAGGGCAAAAATTTCTTCAGTTTTCCCCGGCGCAGTTCCGCTTTTTCCTCCGGCGGTGTCCCGCACATCGCTGTCCGTCGCGCCGGATAGAGATACAAAATAGTGTCCATGCTTCATTGTATGCAGTCATCCCAATTATATGCACCACACCGCGCACAACATCATATCATGCAAGGTCTGCCTCATAATGCATTGCTGTATCCAAAATCCGCACTACACTTCGTCCGGAAAGATTTCCTGCACTCCCCGGATCAGTTCGTCCATTTTCTCCATGGTATTGATGGTCTGGCGGAAATGAGCGGAATGGGGCATTCCCACCGTATACCAGGACAGGTGCTTGCGCATCTCCCGGACACCGGTGTATTCTCCCTTGTATTCCAGCTGCAATGCCGCATGGCGCAGGATCATTTCCCGCTTCTCCCGGTTCGTGGGTCTTGCCGGGATCGTGCCGTTCGCAAGATACGACACTACCTCCCGGAAAATCCAGGGATTGCCCTCTGCCGCCCGGCCGATCATGACACCATCGCAGCCGGTCTGTTCCAGAATGGCTTTTGCTTTTTCCGGACTGTCCACATCCCCGTTGCCGATCACTGGAATCTTCACTGCATCCTTCACCTGTGCGATGATATCCCAGTCTGCCTGTCCGCTGTAGTACTGGGCTCTAGTCCGTCCGTGCACCGCTACCGCTGCCACACCACAGGCTTCCGCGATCTTCGCGATCTCCACGGCATTGACATGGTCATCGTCGAAGCCTTTTCGGATCTTCACTGTCACCGGCTTATCGATGGCTCTGACTAACGCCGTCAGGATCTGCTCCACTAGCTTCGGATCCTTCATCAGTGCCGAACCTTCCCCATTGTTCACGACCTTCGGCACCGGGCAGCCCATATTCAGATCCAGTATGGAAAAAGGACGTTCCTCGATCCGTTTTGCCATCTCCGCAAGGATCTGGGGATCTGAGCCGAACAGCTGCAGGGAAGCCGGCACTTCCTCGGGATGGATCTCCATGAGACTGTCCGTATTTTTATTGTTATAATATATGGCTTTGGCACTGACCATTTCCATGCACACCAGCGCCGCTCCCATCTCCCTGCAAAGCAGACGGAACGGCAGGTCGGATACTCCCGCCATGGGTGCCAGGATCACCGGGTTGTCCAGGGTCACATTACCAATCTGTAATTTTTTCATGCTGTCCTTCCTATTTCTTTTTGTTTCTGTTTCCTTTTCCTACTACTCGCAATACCGCCTGCGATCCTCCCGATGCCACCCGCCAGCAAACGGCCGTAATACTCCATACTGCATGCCGCGCTGGGAAGGATCATGACGATATAGGGATACACATAACGGCTCTTGGCCTCCCAGAGGATCGTAATGAAAAAGCCGCCCAGAAAAATAATCCCCGGAAGTACCTGTACACCTTTCAGTTTTCCCAGCAGGATCCTCAAATAATATCCGAAAACCGCCAGATTTACCATTCCCTGAAAACGGTTCAGGAATGCCAGTGCTCTTTCATTGGCCTGTCCGGTATAGAGGTCTTCCACCCAGCCTTGCGGCCGGTACTGGTATCTGGTCTGGTTAAAGCTGCAATAAGTAGGCTCGATCCATTGAATCAGCAGTTTCTCCTTGAGAAACGTAACGGCTGCCGCAGGGTCCTCCCTCCACTGCGAAAAGCGTTGTCTGATGTCTCCCTTTGCCACCTCCGCAGCTTCCCGGCTGTCATACCCGGCCCGCATATAAGTATCCAGATTATAGTCATTGTAGGTTCCCGGCCCCTTCAGGGCGTCGGGATTCTCCTGCATTCCCATGGCAACCCACAGAACATACGGAGCACCGGAACCATATTCCCGGTCAAGCTGTCCTTCCGCCATGTGACAGAGAGTCGTTTTCCCCAGCAGCATGACTGCCAGCACCACGCAG
>ENA-OXYD01000635-OXYD01000635.1-human-gut-metagenome-genome-assembly--contig:-NODE-635-length-7165-cov-5.426301_pt1 | contig 7165 bp, 4 predicted proteins | sample MGYA00244942_ERZ652756 | MGnify/ENA primary metagenome ERZ652756 (study PRJEB26926, sample SAMN06164492) | human gut metagenome | biome: ENVO:00009003; feature: ENVO:2100002; material: ENVO:00002003...
GAGGTCTCGTGGGCTCGGAGATGTGTATAAGAGACAGCATTATCATAAACCAAAGAGGAAAAATCAATGAAAAGAATACGTTATTTTGATTTACTTAGATGTACCTGCTTTTGTTTCATTATTTTTTATCATCTGCTCTTTCAGCTCTATCTCTCCGGAATCTGTCCCGTAGAGAGACTCAATCCTCTGTTTTCCAACAGCAATATGCATCTGGCAACCCTGGGTGTTGCTGTATTTTTCATGTTATCCGGTGCCAGTCTCTCCTATACCGCGAAGGAGAACTTCAGCCTCGCAAAATATTATAAGAAAAGATTTCTGCGCATCCTGATTCCCTTTTATATACTTTACATTGTTTATTTCCTGTTTCTCCTTTTCCAGAGCCATTCCGTCCACAATATTTTTCCTGAAGGAATTCCTGCGTGGAGAATTGTTTTTACTTTTCTTGGAATGGATTCCTGGGTCAGCATGCACGGGATCAGCACCTTTTCCCTTACCATCGGAGAATGGTTTCTGGGATGTCTTATTCTGTTGTATCTGATCTTTCCATTGCTTCGATTTTTTATGATAAAAAGTGAAAAGTTCTTTTTTATCATCGCTACCGGGATTTATTTGACTGTTTTATTTCATTACGATTTCTCCGTCCCCATCCATATGAACTTCTTCCTGAAGGGCTACGAGTTCGTAATCGGTATGATGATTGGTTATTATCATGAAAAATTCAATCCTAAATGGATTTTCTTATCCCTGCCGGTGGTGATTTTCTTTGTTCTGTGCCCTTTTGCACTTCCCATCAGCACCGGTTTGAAAATAACGATACTGGCCGTTGCCTTCTGGATTTCCGCTGCATGCCTGGAACCGGTTCTCGAAAAAGGACACGGCCGATTTCTCCGTACGATAAGTAACTACTCTTATGAAGTATTTCTGGTCCACCATATCATTATCTATTTTATCACTCCGAGGGCTATTCCCTATATGCGCGGTATGGTGGGTGTTTTAGGTTTGTTTCTCGTTGAATTGCTGCTGATGGCAGTGCTGGGATTTCTTTTGAAGTTCATCTCCGATCAATGCATTGCCGCTCTGTCCAATCTTACTGCTGTTGAAAATAAACGTTAATCCCCTGCAGCAATCCTTCCGCCAGTTGATCCAGTATAGCATCGCTGTGATCGGAATATGCATTTCCCAGTTCCATATCCACGGAAGGGATCGTACTATAAGAAGTCTGGGTCAGGTCAATGCTCATGTTTCCTTTTCCATAGATCGTTGCTCCCTGTCCCCGCAGCCCTTCCACCAGATCCGCTCCCAGAGCATCGTGCTGCTGCCAGTGGGATGCCACCGGTTCCATACTCTTCAGTACTTCCGGCACAGAGATGTAAAAGCATCCCTTGTCGTAATTCTTGCCGTCACCGCTGTCCCAGTGCAGTGCGATATGGCAGTCTGCCACGTTATTGCAGATCACGGTCCTGGCCACATTGTCCAACTGCACATCCTCTCCGTCCCTGAGCATCAGTACATCATAGCCAGAGGCCAACAGTTTGTCCCGCAGGATCTGTGCCATCTGCAAAGTAACCGTTCGCTCCGGTGTCCCGTCCTGAAATGTCATGCCTCCGGACACTGCCGCAGCTTCCGTAGCTCCCGCTGCCGTACTGCCTCCCGTAGTCTTGGCCGAACCGTCCGGATGGCACAGCGTCTTTACTTTGGCCCCACCGGCGGTGCCATGTCCCGCATTCACTCCGATAATGATTCCCTTGCTTCCGGACTCCTCTGGTGCCCGGTATAGTACTGCGGCTCCGGTATTTATCTTCGAATGATCCGCATATTCCCAGTCCGGATTCAGAGTGATCTGTTGTAAGTCGGTATATTCCACCGGCTGGTTCTGTATAGCCTCCGGCTGACCGGCTACCGTTTCTGTCTGACTGCCTGCGGCCTCTGTCGGCATACCGCTTTGCGACACCGCAACCTCTCCCCCAGGAACTTTGTCGGTCCCCGAAGTCACCATTTCATGTCCTGCACTATTCGCCGCCCCTTGCGGCACAGACGTTTCCGCCAGCGTTTCTCTACCGAATTCCTCTGCGTTTTTCTCATTTTCTGTTGTCTCCACGGATGCTACTACGCTCTCGGGAACCACAGGATCCACGTTTTCCATAGTTTCCACGCTCTCCGTCCCCTCAGTCCCTTTCTGTGCACCACAGGCTGTCATACTTACTGCAAGCGCCAGACCGGCCACTACCGCCGCTATCCTATATTGTTTTCTATGAAGCATTTCCTTATTACTCATTACTCCTCCGATATGAAAAGAACCACAGCTGTGGTTTCAGCTATGGTTCTTCTGTTCTCTCTATTACGATCTTGGGAAAACATCCTCCGATTAACCGCGCAGTTTGAAGTGCTCTAACAACTCGTTCAAAGTAGTAGCGGAAGCGGAAAGCTCCTCGCTGGTAGCGGAAGTCTCCTCTGCTGCTGCGGAGTTGGACTGGATAACATCGTTGATGTCCTCCACACCCTTCTTGATGTTGTTGACAGATACTGCCTGTCTGTCGGATGCAGTACGGATATTAGCAACCTCCTGGATGATCTGATCCAGTTCGGTTATAACCTTCTGCATTGCTTCGTTGGTCTCCCTGGTAACCCTGTTACCCACTCCTACTTCGTTCATGGATTCTTCGATCAGCTTCTTAGACTCTACTGCGGAATTTGCACTCTCTTCTGCCAGCTGTCTGATCTGGTCAGCCACGACTGCGAAACCTCTTCCGGCTTCCCCTGCTCTTGCTGCCTCAATGGAAGCATTCAAAGACAGCAGATTGGTCTGGGATGCAATATTCTCGATATCTGCGATGATCTTCTCGATATTCTGGGTCGTGGTATCGATTTTCTTCATGGCATCTACCAGCTCATCCATCTTCTGCTGGCTGTTGGCTGCCTCGATACCTACCTGTTTTGCCTTATCGTGAACGATATCGGTAGACTTGGTGTTCTCCATTACCTGATTCGTTACTTCTTCTACGGTAGCCACCAGTTCTTCAACAGCTGCAGCCTGACTGGTAGCACCTTCTGCAATATCCTGTGCACTGACAGCCAGCTGATTGCTTCCGGCAGACATCTGTTCGGAAGATCCCTGAATACCGTGCATAGTCTCACTGACCTTGTTCACCATATCATCCAGTTCATCCAGTACATTGCGGAGCTGTCCTACATACGCATCGGGGCAGTTGCTATGTACATCAAAATTACCCTCAGCAAAATGCTCTACAATATCCTGCAGATCTGATACAACCTTTTTCAAAATACCGGCTGCGGTCTCAAAACTGTCGGATAAGCGTCCCAGCTCATCCTCGGACTCATAAGGAGTGCCGATCTCAAAGTCACCGGAAGCAATCTTCTCAGATGCCACTACCAGACTCTCAATAGGCTCTACCAACATTTTGGCAAGCATCTTTGACATAGCTGCATTAAATGCAATAGCTAATACAACTATGATCACAACAATTACGCTTCCCACATAGTTTTTTGACTGTATCAATCCCACAACTGACACCAGTGCCAGCACCACATATAAAACGTCCATAATGCGGAACACAAAAGAAAGCTTATTTTTAATCGTTTTCTCCCTTAGCATTTCTTCCAGTTTTTTCATTTGTTTCCTGCTCCTTCCGTTAATTAACCTACATACATTTTATTTTAATTTCCTCTGGTTGTTTCGTCAAGATTTCTCTGCTTAAAATTATGTAAAAATCATGTATGGGATGACTGGCTCATCTCCAGAAGCTTATCCCGCATTTCATTTTCGATCCGCTGTAAGTCTTCCTCTGCGCTCTGTCTTCTGGCACGGCCTTCCTCCTGGATCTTCATGACTTCATCCAGTGTGGTCATCAGTGTCTGGTTCGTGGTCTTGAGGGTCTCGATATCCACAATACCTCTCTCAGATTCCTTCGCTGTCTCCACGGATGCCACTTTCAGTGCTTCTGCATTTTTCTTCAACAGTTCATTGGTCATATCCGATACTGCACGCTGTGCCTTGGCTGCATCGGTGGCATGATCCAGACCGATGGCAATGACCATCTGGCTCTTCCACAGAGGGATCGTATTCACCAGTGTGGACTGGATCTTCTCGGACATAGCGATATCATTGGACTGGATCAGTCGGATCTGGGGTGCCATCTGCAGAGAAATGGCTCTGGTAAGTTCCAGATCATAGATCTTCTTCTCGAATCTCTCACACATTGCTGCAAAATCCTTCGCAGCCTGCGTATCCTCCGGCAGTCCGCTCTTCTGTGCTTTTTCCAGAAGTTCCGGCAGTTCCACGTTTTTCGCCTGTGTCAGTTTCTTTTTACCTGCCAGAATGTACATGGACAGTTCTTTAAAATAATTCAGATTCAGCTGATACAGCTTGTCCAGTACCGCCACATCTTTTAGCAGCACCACCTGATGATTTTCCATGGCATCACAGATCTTGCTGATGTTCACTTCCGCTTTATCATACTTTGCTTTCAGATTACTCAGCTTATCCCCGCTCTTTTTAAACAAGCCGAAGAATCCCTTGTCTTCCTCTGTATCAAAATCCTTGAGCTGTGCCACTACATCCGTCAACAACTGTCCAACCTCGCCCATATCCTTGGTCCGGACATTGCTAAGTGCTGTCTCAGAGAAATCTGCGATCTTTTTCTGACTCCCCGCACCGTACTGCAATACCGCCTGGGTATTGGTCAGATCGATCTGTCCCGCAAAATCATCTACCATTTTCTGTTCTTCCGGTGTCAGTTCCATCTCCGGAACAGCCTGCTCCTCTACCAGTTCCTCCGGCTTCTTCTCCACGATCTCTGCCTTTGCCTCCGCAAAGGGATCCAGTGTAAGGGTAGGTGCCTCTTTTGTTGCTGCATCCAGATCCATATTCATACTTATAACCCCGCCTTTCCATACTCTCTCATGATTTTTTATTTACCATCAGCATTACTTTCCTGCTGTCATACACTTTTTTCTCTTACAAAATCCGATTCCGTCAGCCCTTCCTTAGCCAACATCGTCTGCAATACCTGTGCATCCGCCGATGCATCAAAGGCTGCATCCCGGAACAGATTGTTCAGCAATGTAACAAATGCCTGATTGATCATATCCAGTGTCTTTTCGATCTCTTTTTTAGCATCGAGAATATCGTCTCCCGGGCTGCTGATCTCATCAAATTCCGCATACTGCTCCACCAGTTTCAACATAGTAGGCAGGTAATAATCCATCAGTTTATGCATCCGGTGCATCTGCTCCGGATGCTCCTGCACTCGGTCAAAGATCTCCTTCAACAGATTTTCCAGCCGGTACAGCTTCTCAGAGATCGCTTCTCCTTCGATCCTGTCATTCAGATCCCGCAGATGACGGATGTATTCCATTCCTTCTGCCACCATACTGTGCAGCTCCTGCTCTCTGCGGCTCTGCTCCGTATCCTGTGTGTCGGTGTCCGCTGTATTCTGTTTTTTTTCCTGCTCACTGCTCTTCTTCTGCTCCAGATAGGCTTTCTCCGTCTCCAGATACTGACGGTAGATCACATTATTGAGCATAAAGCAGGTCTCTTTATCATCCAGATGTCCGTCCGGAAACATTCCGGCTTTTAACATCTTACGAAGATCCCTTCTGACATAGCGGACACTTTTTCCGGTATAGCGGGCCATTTCGTTGATCACACCATACATTTTGGTGCCGCACAGCTCCAGATATTTCTCCGCACGCTTTAATCTTCTGCGCTGTCCGTTGCCATAAGATATCATCTCTAAAAATACCAGAGACAATACTCCCGGAAGGATTGCCGCACTCAGAGATGCTGCCTGAAAAGCTGCCAGTAACAGCTGTACCAGAAGTCCCAGTCCGCTGAACCCCAGTCCGATCCCGCCGAACACAGTGCACAATGTTCCGGACACGTTTCCCTTCTTTTCCATTTTGACCAGAGAAGTCATTTCTGCCGCAGTAGCTTTTCTGGGTGTCACCGGCTGTGCCTGATTCCGTGCACGGTTCTGCTCTGCCTGAGCCTTCCGTTGTTCTTCCCACTGCTTTTCCCGCTCTCTGCGCTGCCGGTGCCATTCTTCGTTCTGCCTGCGGCGCTCCTCCTGCTGTTTTTCCCGTTGCTGCCGTTCTGCCTGGATCTCTGCCTCGGTCTTGACTTCCTCCCGCCTTTTATCCTGCCAGCTGCGCTGGGAATTCCACACCTTTTTTTCCGTGGCTTCCCTGGACAGATTTGCCTGGAAATCCGCCTCCCGCAAGGCATCGTTGACCGTATCCGTCACCAGCGTGTTCAACGCATGAAAATCTCCGGTCTTCATCGCTTCCGTAATGGTCTCTTTGAATTTTTCCCCTAGATTATTCTGCACTTCACTCATAATTAATATTTTCTCTGATTTTTCAGTTCATCATAGAGCAGACAGTAGTTCTCATAACGTATCTGCGGGATCTCTCCCTCTGCCACAGCAGCCTTGATACCGCATACCGGCTCAGAGATATGGGAGCAGCCTCCGAATCTGCAATATTTTTCAAAAGGGGCAAACTCCGGATAAAATTCCGCCAGCTGCTCCTTCTCCAACCGAAACAACCCCAGAGAGCTAAATCCCGGGGTATCCAGAATATACGTATCCTGTGCAATGGAGATCAGTTCGGAGTGCCTGGTAGTATGCTTTCCCCGCTCGATCTTCTCACTGATGGAGCCGGTCTCCATCACTGTGCCGGACTGCAGGCAGTTTACCAGAGAGGATTTACCGACACCGCTGGGACCCGCCACCGTAGTGGTCTTGCCGCGAAGCAGCTCCTGAATGGTATCTATCCCTTCTTGTCTGGCTGCGCTGACCGTGATCGTACGGAATCCCGCCTGTTCGTAAATGGCACGATAATCTTCCTTTTTGCCTTCCTCGTCAATATCCTGCTTGTTAAAACAGATAATGCAGGGAATGTCCTGCTGCTGCATCATGACCAGGAAACGATCCAGCAGATTAAAATTCGGCTGTGGCTTCGTGATGGCAAAGATCACCAGCGCCTGATCCACATTAGCTACCGCCGGACGGATCAGTTCACTGTGTCTGGGAAGCAATTCCCTGATATTTCCTTTTTTCTGTGCCTCATCCAGGACATCCATCTCCACGTCATCCCCGACCAGGGGTCTGTCTCTTATACACATCTCCGAGCCCACGAGACCTCT
>ENA-OXYD01000650-OXYD01000650.1-human-gut-metagenome-genome-assembly--contig:-NODE-650-length-7014-cov-21.212962_pt1 | contig 7014 bp, 5 predicted proteins | sample MGYA00244942_ERZ652756 | MGnify/ENA primary metagenome ERZ652756 (study PRJEB26926, sample SAMN06164492) | human gut metagenome | biome: ENVO:00009003; feature: ENVO:2100002; material: ENVO:00002003...
GAGATGTAGAGAGGTCTCGTGGGCTCGGAGATGTGTATAAGAGACAGCAATATATATTTGGTATGATTAATTCATAATCAATCAATTAATTATAAGAAACCGGGAGGTCGAAATGAGTAAAAAGAAAAAGATAATCATTTCAGTGATTGCAGCTGTGCTTATCATAGCAGTGATTGTGTCAGCTGTTGTCATTGCAATGACAAAGGGAAAGAATGCAGCAAAGGCATCGGGAGTCTATGCAAACAAGGTCGCTGATGTCATGTATCAGGCGGGAAGTACTGACAAGTACAGCGGTGTCGTGGAAGCAGCCGATACCATGGATATCAAGGCTGACAGTGAAAAAACGGTAAAGGATATTCTTGTGTCAGAGGGGGATGAGGTACAGGTGGGTACACCTCTTTTTACCTATGATACAAAGGAGCTTGCTGCGAAAAAGGAAAGCGCCACGCTTGAGCTTGAGAGCTTAAACAATACGCTTTCCGGCTATGATGCACAGATAGAGCAGCTCACCAAGGAAAAGAAGGAAGCGCCAAAGGATCAGCAGCTTGACTATACACTGCAGATTCAGCAGGCGCAGACACAGCAGAAGCAGACTCAGTACGATATTGCCACGAAGAAGGCAGAGATAGAAAAGTATGATGAGAGCATCAAAAATGCCACTGTAAACAGCACAATGATTGGTGTTGTAAAGAAAATCAATGAGAATCAGAGTGCAGACACAGCAGATACTGCATTTATGACAATCGTTGCCACCGGTGATTACAGGGTAAAGGGCACAATTGATGAGCAGAGCTTTTTAAACAGTGGACTCGCAGAGGGGCAGGCAGTTATAGTGCGCTCGAGAGTTGATGAGTCAAAGACATGGCAGGGTACCATCAGCAAGGTTGATACTGAGAATACTCAGACTGATAACAGCAATTCCGGCATGTATGATGATGGAAGCAGCGAGCAGAAGGCATCAAAGTACAACTTCTATGTGCAGCTTACAGGCACAGGCGACATGCTTTTAGGACAGCATGTATATGTGGAGCCGGATTTCGGACAGACGCAGGTGAAGGATGGTATTTGGATTGATGAGAGCTATGTCGTAAAGGATGGCGATGATGCATATGTATGGACACTTAATAAAAAGGATAAGCTTGAGAAGACAAAGGTTGAGCTTGGAGACTATGACGAGAATCTCATGATGTATGAAATCAAGTCAGGGCTTACAAAGGATGACTATATAGTATGGGCATCTGATGACCTTTATGAGGGTGAGCCGGCACAGACATGGGAAGAGTACGTTGAAAATGGCGGCGGTGAAGAGTCAGTCTATGACGATATGGGTACAGAAGCTCTTGATGACCAGATGCTTGAGGGCACTGAGGGCGGTCCTGTTGATGATGGCACAATGGATGATGGCACAATGGACGAAGGTGCTGCAGATGCCACCGGTTCAGGTGACGCGGAGGTACAGTAGATGATTCTAGAACTCCAGCATATTTATAAAAACTATGACCAGGATAAGCTCGTGGTGCCGGTTTTAAAGGATGTTTCACTCCAGATTGAGGAGGGAGAGTACGTGGCAATCATGGGGCCGTCGGGCTCCGGCAAGACCACTCTCATGAATATAGTGGGGTGTCTTGATCTGCCAACATCGGGCACATATATACTTGACGGCAGACCTGTCAGTGAGCTTAAGGAAAAAGAGCTTACGAGGGTCAGACGGGATACAATTGGATTTGTATTTCAGAATTTCCAGCTCATGCCGAGAGAGTGTGCACTGGACAATGTATGCCTGCCACTCATATATGCCGGTGTGAGCAAAAAGGACAGAAGGCAGATGGGTATGGAGGCATTAGAGCGCGTAGGGCTTTCAGACAGGGCTGATTTCAAGCCAACACAGCTTTCAGGAGGACAGAAGCAGAGAGTGGCGATAGCGAGAGCTATGGTCAATCATCCAAAGCTTCTGCTGGCGGATGAGCCTACGGGAGCTCTGGATTCAAAGTCTGGCAAGCAGGTGCTTGAGCTCTTTGAGAGCCTTAATGAGTCCGGTGTGACGGTTGTCATGATTACACATGACAGAAAGGTAGCCGAGCAGGCAAGGCGCATCGTCCACATCATAGACGGCGAGATAACAGAGGAAGGACAGGAGGCAGGTAATGAAAAAGAAAAAGAGAATTAAGATCATTATAATAGCTGTCCTTGTAGTTGCAGTTGCAGCGGGAAGCATCACAGGAGTTGTTTATTACAGGAACTCCAAGGGGCTTGCTTCCGTCATGAGTGTTTCAATGATCAGCACGACAAACGACTACACATCCATGACCAGTGAGGGAATGGTGTGTGATGATGCATGTCAGACAATCAATTTAAAGGATGGACAGAAGGTGACAGAGGTTTATGTCACAAAGGATCAGCAGGTAAAGGCCGGAGATAAGCTCCTTGCATATGATGTGACGAGTCTTTCCCTCTCGGTTGAGATGAAGCAGCTTGAGATACAGAGTCTTGAGAACCAGCTTGCATCGGAAAAGCAGAAGCTTGACAAGCTAAAGAACACTAAACCGGTTGAAAAGCAGCCCGAGTCTCCTGTTACACCTGAGCCACAGCCTGATACACAGCCGGATGCCCCTGAGCAAAAGCCTGATGAAGAGCATGATGTGATATCTGATTTGTCAGAGGCCAAAGGAAGCGGTACAGAGGACGATCCTTATGTATTTACATGCACAGAGGCTTCATATGTATCGGGAGAGCTTTTGAATACACTCGCTGATAAAAGCGCTGTAGCACGGTTTGTAATAGGAGATGCGAATGCACCTGATATGGAGCTTATCGTAAGAGGAGATAGGCTTGGCGGCTATGATGAAAGCGATGAGATAAAGCTTTTCCTTGCAGGCACAATTACAGCAGGAGATGCGTCTGATGATACAGCAGGAAGTGAGTCGTCAGATACCAAAACAGCCAGTGCCACAGAACAGACCGCACAGACAGAAGCTGATAACGCGGCAGAAGAAAAGACATACACTGCAGATGAGCTTAAGGATGCCATAAAGGAGCAGACCAGAAGTGTTGCCGATGTTGATTTACAAAAGAGAATTGCACAGGCTGATTTAAAGGAGCTTCAGAGCGAGCTTGAGGATGGCGTGGTATATGCAAAGAAGGATGGAATTGTGACAACAGTCTGTGATCCTGCCAATCCACCGAAGGACGGTACACCTTTCCTGCAGCTTTCGGGAGCATCGGGACTGTATATCAGCGGAACAATCGGTGAGCTGGATCTGGATACGGTAAAAATAGGACAGAGCGTATCAGCAGTCAACTACATGACAGGTGATACCTATGAGGGCACGATATCCGAGATAAGCAATGTGCCGTCAGACAGCGTAAACTATTATGGAGACAGCAATCCAAACTCCTCATTCTATGAGTACACCGCGTACATTGAGAATCCGCAGAATCTCAAAAAGGGCGATTCACTTGAGTTGACCATAGATACATCATCGGAGGGCTCTGACAGCGGACTATATATCGACAAGTCATATGTCAGAACAGAGAACGGACAGTCATATATATACAAGGATGACAACGGAAAGCTCAAAAAGCAGTCTGTCAAAACAGGCAAGTCGCTCTGGGGCTCATATGTGGAGATAAAGTCAGGTCTGACAAATGATGACTATATCGCATTCCCGTATGGAGTCAGGGAGGGCGAGAAAACCAAGGTGTCGGAAGATGGTATGTATTAGTTTAGCAGGGAGGATTAAAGATGCTTGAAAATATTAGATTGTCCTTTAGGGGAATCTGGTCACATAAGATGCGTTCGTTTCTGACCATGCTTGGAATCATCATCGGAATTGCAGCAATTATTGCGATTGTTTCCACAATTCAGGGCACAAACGAACAGATAGAAAAGAACCTCATAGGTTCGGGAAGTAATAACGTAAAGGTCACACTGCAGAAGGATGGCTATGATATGGATTTATCATATGAAACGGCGCCGGCGGGAGTGACTGAGGTATCGGCTGCCACACTTGACAGCATAAAGGAGCTCGACCATGTGAAAAATGCAGCTCTTTACCGTACAAGACAGGCTTCTAATGCAGTCTATTATCTGAACACGGCGCTTTCGGGCGGCAATATAACATGTGTCGATGACGGATATTTCGATACTGCAAGCTATGTAGTCATGAAGGGCAGAGGCTTCTCAAAGAATGACTATGCAAATGCACGCAGGGTGGCTCTTATTGATGAGAGCGTGGAGAGCAGCCTGTTTTCAGGAGAGAGCGCACTCGGCAAGACAGTAGAGATACAGGGATATCCGTTTACAGTAGTCGGTGTAGTCACGGAAAAGGACAGCTATGACCTGGTAATAAACTCAATGGATGATTACTATATGTATGCCCATGATGACAGCCAGGGCAATGTATTTGTGCCAAGCGGAACATGGCCGGTTATATTTGGTTATGATGAGCCGCAGAACCTTTTGCTTAAGGCAGACAGCACGGATACCATGGCTACAGTGGGAAAGGCTGCTGAGGAGATGCTTAACAGCAATTTAAATGTTACAGACGGCTCTGATGTGACCTACAAGGCACAGGATTTACAGGAGCAGGCAAAGCAGATACAGCAGCTCAGCCAGTCAACCAATATGATGCTTATATGGATAGCCGGAATATCACTGCTCGTCGGTGGTATCGGCGTCATGAATATCATGCTTGTGTCAGTCACAGAGCGTACCTCAGAGATAGGACTTAAAAAAGCAATCGGAGCAGGAAAGGGAGCAATACTTGGACAGTTCCTCACAGAGGCAGTTGTGCTCACAAGCCTTGGAGGTCTGGTCGGAGTGCTGGTCGGAGTGATACTCTCTAAGGTCATCTCAATGCTAAACGGCACGCCGACAGCGATAAGTCCGGCAGCAGCTATACTTGCGGTGCTTTTTTCAATGGCAATCGGAATCATATTCGGTATGCTTCCTTCATACAAGGCAGCGAACCTGAACCCTATTGATGCACTGCGCCATGAGTAATTTTTATTAAAATTGCTGCTATTGTGAAAAAAATAACAATTCTTTGTATTTTGATGAATACAAGGGTAGAAAAAGTTTAAAAAATTTTGTAAAATGTTCCTAGTAGATAAATACTAGGAGCATTTTTTTAGAGGAATCAGCTCATATGATATGGGAAGTGTCACATGATGTAATGATTCTTCTAAGTATGTAATTAATTAGGTAACAAAATATACATTATTTTAAGGAAAAGGAGATAATATGTACGCTGACGAAAACGTAATCAAAATCAAACATGCAGTTTTGCTTGAGGTCGCAAAGGCTGCATTTGCAGGTAACCTCGATGAGATCAGAGATGACATCCCATTTACACTTATTCCGGGACCGACACCTCAGTTCCGTTGCTGTATCTACAAGGAGAGAGAGATCATCCGTCAACGTGTCAGACTTGCAGAGGGTAAAGCACCAAGCGCAAACGATGACGGCAATATCATCCAGGTAATCAGCTCAGCATGTGAGGATTGTCCGATTTCGAGCTACACAGTTACTGAGAACTGTCAGAACTGTCTTGGCAAGGCTTGTATCAATGCATGTAAGTTCGGAGCAATCGAGGCAGGACGTCTCCGCTCACATATCGATCCACAGAAGTGTAAGGAGTGTGGACGCTGTGCACAGGCATGTCCTTACAACGCTATCGCTCATTTAAAGAGACCATGTAAGTTCTCTTGCCCTGTAAACGCCATTACATACAATGAGTACGGCATTTCAGTGATTGATGAGAGCAAATGTATCAGATGTGGTAAGTGTATCCACAGCTGTCCATTCGGAGCTATCGGATCAAAGACATACATCGTAGATGTAATCGATGCAATCAAGTCAGATAACAAGCATGTATACGCTATGGTTGCACCTGCAGCAGAGGGACAGTTTGGCGCAAATATCACTATGAACAGCTGGAAGAAAGCTATGCAGGCAGTTGGCTTCAACGGTTTTGTTGAGGTAGCACTCGGAGGAGATATGACAGCAGCATACGAGGCTGATGAGTGGCTTGAGGCATATGAGGCAGGAGAGAAGAAGGTTACATCATGCTGTCCTGGATTTGTAAATATGGTTAGAAAGCACTATCCTGAGCTTGCTGACAAGATTTCTACAACTGTTTCACCTATGTGTGCAGTTTCAAGAATGATAAAGGCAAAGGACCCTGATGCAGTTACAGTATTCATCGGACCATGTGTTGCCAAGAAGTCAGAGGTACATGATCAGAAGATAGAGGGCAATGCAGATTATGTACTTACCTTCAGCGAGATTCGTGCTATTATGAAGGCAAAGGGAGTACAGCTTGAGGCTGATGATACCTCATATCAGGAGGGCTCAGTATTCGGTAAGCGTTTCGCAAACTCAGGCGGAGTTACAGCAGCCGTAATCGAGAGCATGAAGGAAAAAGGCGAGGATGTTGATTGTAAGGTTTGCAAGGCAAACGGAGCAGCAGAGTGTAAGAAGGCACTTCTCCTCATGAAGGCAGGCAAGCTTCCTGAGAACTTCATTGAGGGAATGGCATGTGAGGGCGGCTGCGTAGGCGGACCAAGCTCATACAATGACATGGTGACTACCAAGAAGTTCCGTGATGATCTCTTAAGCAGAGCAGATGACAGAAAGATTCGTGACAACATCGCCAACTACCATATGGAGACATTTGAGATGCACCGTAAGGAGCAGTAATAAAATGATTGTTACAGCATAAGCTTTTTAAATCCCCCGACTTGTTCGGGGGATTTTTGTGATTGCGAATATCTGCAAAAAGATATGTGGTTAGTCATATTGAGAATTGAATAGTAACAAAGATATTAAATAAATTAAGTACATATTACGACTCTGTCACGGGTTTTCGGGATAAAGAAACAATTGTAACACAACTGAAATATATGAAGCCAACATTAAGAAATTCTCAAGGAATTTGCAGTAGCAAAAAAGATTGTTTAACGCTATAATAGATACTGCTTGAAATAATATTATCAGGTTTGAGTAATAATATA
>ENA-OXYD01000652-OXYD01000652.1-human-gut-metagenome-genome-assembly--contig:-NODE-652-length-7005-cov-4.362158_pt1 | contig 7005 bp, 7 predicted proteins | sample MGYA00244942_ERZ652756 | MGnify/ENA primary metagenome ERZ652756 (study PRJEB26926, sample SAMN06164492) | human gut metagenome | biome: ENVO:00009003; feature: ENVO:2100002; material: ENVO:00002003...
GAGCGGTATCACGGAATGGAGAATATTCCCCCGGAGCACCGCATCTTTGCCTATCCCAAGCTGAATATCCGGGAGCAGATGGCAGCGTATCAGGATGTCATAGACCGTTCGGCGCTGAACGAGGAAAAGCAGCGGCTCCCCGCCAGCCGCGAGGAAAGATAGGCCGCTTCTGGTCACGGTGGCCAGAGGGCAAAGGAGGTGTGAGCTATCGTCGGAGATGAAGTGTCCCGGCAGACCATCGCCGTCAGCGTCAAGGCATCCAAGCTGACCGCCCGTGCGCTGGCCTATGTGGTGGCAGCCGTGGGCCGGAAGATCGCCAAGGAGCACCGCAAGGCGCAGACACCCCATGGCAAGCAGAGTGTGCGGAAACTCATGGGCCACGGCGGGGACACCAACGCCATTGAGGTGGATACGCCCAAGCTGTTTGACAAGGTTGCCCGGAAATGGGGTGTGGACTACGCCATCCGCCGTGTGGGGGATCAAAAATATCTGCTTTTGTTCAAGGCACGGCAGGCCGATGCCATCACAGGCTGCTTTGCCGAGTATTCCCGGTTGGAGCTGAAACGGGCCAAGTCCCGGCAGACGCCGATTCGGGAGCAGCTCCGGCAGGCAGAGGAACAGGTGAAAAAGCAGCCCCAGCGTGAACTGACAAAGGAGGCGGCGCATGGCGACAGATAAAATCAGGAAGTATGTTCTTCCGAATATCCCGTACCTGTTCATCGGCTGGTTTTGCCTGAAAATCGGTACGGCGTACCGTCTGGCCGCTGGCGCGGGCTTCGGGGAAAAGCTGCTGGGGCTGGGCCAGACCATCGGCGCGGCCTTTGCCAGCTTCGCCCCCGGCCTTGCCCCGCTGGATTGGTTTGTCGGCATTGTGGGTGCAGTCGGCTTCCGGCTGTTGATCTACTGCAAGGCGAAAAAAGCAAAGAAATTTCGCCGCGATGCCGAGTTCGGCACGGCCCGCTGGGGAAACGAAAAAGACATCAAGCCGTTCATTGACCCCAAGTTTGAAAACAATATGCTGCTGACCGCCACGGAACGGCTCACCATGAACACCCGCCCGAAAAACCCCGCCAACGCCCGCAACCTCAATTTCTGCGGCATCGGCTCGTCAGGCTCGGGCAAGACCCGCTTTTGGCTCACGCCCCAGCTTTTGCAGGCACATTCTTCCTATGTGGTGGTAGACCCCAAGGGCGGTGTGCTGGGGCAGGTCGGAGCCTTTCTCCAGCGCCGGGGATATAAAATCAAAGTGTTCAACAGCATAGATTTTTCCAAGTCCATGCACTATAACCCTTTGTCGTACATCCGCAACGAGGCCGACATCCTGAAATTCGTGAACGCCCTGATCACCAACACCAAGGGCGAGGGCAAGGAGGGCGATCCGTTCTGGACGAAAGCGGAAACGCTTTTGTACTGCGCCCTGATTGCCTACATCATTTTCGAGGGGCCTGCCGAGGATCGGAATATGAATACGCTGGTGGACATGATCTCCGGCATGGAGGTCAAGGAGGATGACGAAAACTATAAAAACGCCGTGGATTATATGTTTGACGGCCTTGCCAAACGCAAGCCAGATTGCTTCGCCGTGAAGCAATACCGCAAATTCAAGCTAAGCAGCGGCAAGACGGCCAAAAGCATCCTCATTTCCTGCGGCGCTCGTCTGGCCCCCTTTGACATTCCACAGCTTCGGGAGATCATGTCCTATGACGAGCTGGAGCTTGACCGCATGGGAGATCGCCGGACGGCTACTTTTTTCTGCATCAGCGACACGGACAGCACCTACAATTTTCTTGTGGCGCTGGCCTTTTCACAGATGTTCAATCTCCTGTGCGAACGGGCGGACAATGTTCACGGCGGCAGACTGCCCCATCATGTGCGGGTACTGTGGGACGAGGCGGCCAACACCGGGCAGGTGCCCCAGCTTGAAAAGCTGGTGGCCGTCATCCGCTCCCGTGAGATCAGCCTGTGCCTGCTGTATCAGCAGTTGGCACAGTGCAAGGCCATCTATGACAAGAACGCGGAAACCATCCTCGGCAACATGGATAGTGTGCTGTTCCTCGGCGGACGCGAAAGCTCCACCATCAAGGAAATATCCGAGAACTGGCTGGGTAAGGCCACCATCTCCATGCAGACCGAGGGGCGCTCACGGGGCCAGTCCGAAAGTTACAGCCAGAACACCCAGCGGCTGGGCCGGGAGCTGATGACCCCCAGCGAGCTTGCCACCATGCCCGGAGATCGGTGCATTTTGCAGCTTCGGGGCCTGCCGCCGTTCTACTCCAAGAAGTACGATTTGAAACAGCATCCAAACTACAAATACACCGCCGAGGCCGACAAGGTGAAAAACGCTTTTGACCTCAACAGCCTTGTGACACGGCGGATGGACAAGCTCAACCCCAACGAAACCTATACCGTTTACAAGGTGGACGTGCCGGATGAGGCGATCACAGGCGAGGACGAGGACATCCTCAACTATGACGATCTCGACGACCCGGATGCCTTTGTATAACCTCTGGTCATGGTGGCCAGAGGATCAGCTGCCGCCAGAAATGGCGGCTTTTTTCATGGCCGGGGCGTTGCCCCCGGAGAAATGGAGGACTTATGCAGTTTTTTGCTTCTGCCGTTACTACCCTGCAAACGCTCGTCGTGGCGCTGGGCGCTGGCCTTGCCGTGTGGGGCGTGGTCAATCTGCTGGAGGGCTACGGCTCGGATAACGCAGCTGCCAAAAGCCAAGGCATCAAGCAGCTCATGGCGGGCGGCGGCATCATCGTGCTGGGCACGACCCTGATCCCTCTGCTGTCTACCCTGTTTTAAGGGTAGCTGCCGATGGGTATTCTCACCGAATGGATCACGGAATGGCTCAAAGGGCTTTTGATCGAGGGCATCATGGGAAACCTCGAGGGGCTGTTTGACACGGTGAATACCCGCGTCGGGGAAATATCCGTACAGGTGGGGACTACCCCGGCGGCATGGAACGCCGGGGTGTTCTCCCTGATACGGCAGCTTTCCGAAACGGTGATATTGCCGATTGCCGGATTGATCCTGACCTTTGTTGCCACCTATGAGCTGATCCAGATGATACTGGAAAAGAACAATATGCACGAGTTCGACGTGGCGAATATCTACAAATGGGTATTCAAAACCACTTGTGCCATCCTGATCCTGTCCAACACGTTCAATATCGTCATGGCAGTCTTTGATGTGTCCCAAAGCGTGATCGCAAGCGCGGCGGGCATCGTCACAGGCGCAACCAACATCACGCCGGATATGCTGGCCGATCTGGAAATGACCCTTGAAACGATGGAGCTTGGCCCTCTGCTGGGCCTGTTCCTGCAATCGTTCCTCATTAAGTTTACCATGCTGGCGCTGAACATTTTTATTTTCGTGATCGTCTATGGCCGCATGATCGAGATATATCTGCTGACCAGTTTAGCCCCCATCCCCGTGGCAACACTCTCCAACCGGGAACTTGGCGCGATGGGCCAGAATTATCTGCGCTCCCTGTTTGCCGTGGGCTTTCAGGGTATGCTGATCCTCGTCTGCGTGGCGATCTATGCGGTGCTCATTCAGGGGATCGCCACAGGCGGAGATCCCATCGGGGCGATTTGGGGCTGTATCGGCTATACGGTGCTTCTGTGCTTCATGCTGATGAAAACCGGGACGATCTCCAAAAGCATCTTCAGCGCCCATTGAGAAAGGAAAGGTGATCTTATCGCTGATACCGCCGCTTCTGGTCATGGTGGCCAGAGGCCGATCCCGGAGGGGCTGCACCTCTCTGACGGCATTGAGGGCCTGCGTTCCCTGCCGAAGCATAGCGTGGATATGCTTCTGACCGATCCGCCCTACGGCACGACCCGGAACTTTTGGGATGTGCCGCTGCCGCTCCCGGAGCTGTGGGAGGCGGTGAAATGGGCCGTCAAGCCGGAGGGCGCGGTGCTGTTTTTCGCACAATGTCCCTATGACAAGGTGCTGGGCGCGTCCAACCTCGCCATGCTCCGTTATGAGTGGGTATGGTACAAAAGCCGCTGCACGGGTTTTCTCAATGCCCGCCGCGCTCCGCTGAAAAAGACGGAGAATATTCTGGTGTTCTACCAGAAGTCCCCGGCCTACTTTCCGCAGTTTGAACAGGGCAAGCCGTACAAGAAAATCCACCGTTGCAGCGGGAGCAGCCCCAACTACGGAAAGTTTGAACGCACCAGCGGCGAGTCCGATGGGCGGCGCTTTCCGGGGAACGTGCTGGCGTTCCCCACAGTGACAACTACCGTACATCCCACGCAGAAGCCCGTGGCCCTGTGCGAGTACCTGATCCGCACCTACACACGCCCCGGCGAGGTGGTGGCGGACATCTGCGCTGGCTCCGGCACAACTGCCGTGGCCGCGCTGAACACGGGCCGCCGCTTCGTCTGCTTTGAAACCGCCCCGGCCTTTTACGGCCCCGCTACGGAGCGTATCCGGCGGGCGCGGGAGGCTGTGGCATCTGGCGGGAAAGGAGAATGATGATAAGAACCTACGAAATTATTTACGCCGATCCCCCGTGGCGCTACTCCGCAAAGAAAGTGCAGGGGGCAGCGGAAAACCATTACCCCACCATGAGCATTGATGAATTGTGCGCGCTGCCTGTGGCCGAGCTTGCGGCCAAGGACAGCGCCCTTTTCATGTGGGCCACGTTTCCCCAGCTCCCGGAGGCCCTGCGGCTCATCCGTGCGTGGGGCTTCACCTATAAAAGCGTCGCTTTTGTCTGGCTCAAAAAGAACAAAAAGGCGGATAGCTGGTTTTATGGGCTGGGCTTCTGGACGAGGGCAAATGCCGAGGTCTGCCTGCTGGCGACCAAGGGACACCCCAAGCGGCAGGCCGCCGATATTCACCAGTTTATCATTTCCCCCATCGAGGCCCACAGCAAAAAGCCGGATGAAACGCGGGACAAGATTGTTGCCCTCATGGGCGACAGGCCCCGCGTGGAGCTGTTCGCACGGCAGACCCCTCCCGGCTGGGACGTGTGGGGCAACGAGGTGGAGCCGACAGCGGGCCTCTGGTCACGGTGGCCAGAAGATAGCGGAAAGGAGGACGTTACTTGCCCTATGTGAATGTTCCCAACGATCTTTCCAAGATCAAGACGAAAATTGCCTTTAACCTCACCCGCCGCCAGCTTATCTGCTTCGGCGGCGCGGCTGCCGTGGGCATCCCCGTGTATCTGCTGACCCGTCACGCGCTGGGCGGCACCGGGGCGATGTTCCTGATGATCGCGCTCATGCTCCCGGCCTTTTTCATGGCGATGTATGAGCGTGATGGCCTGCCCTTTGAAAAGGTGGCCCGGAATATCATCCGGGCCAAGTTCCTGCGGCCCGGTGTGAGGCCCTATCAGACGCAGAATATCTACGCCCCGTTTGCGGGAAAGGAGGTCACACAGCTTGATCAAAAGCCCCAAGAAATCAAAAAGCCTGACACGGGCCGGTAATCGTCCGGCGACCATATCGGCCCAGCAGACCATTCCCTATGTGCGGATGCTGCCGGACGGCATTTGTCAGCTTTCCAGCGGTGTCTACACAAAAACGCTGGAATATGAGGACATCAACTATTCCGTTGCGTCCGCCGAGGATCAGACGGCCATTTTCGGCGGCTGGAGTTCGTGGCTGAATTATTTTGACAGTTCGCTGCCGTTCCAGCTTTCCTTTGTCAACCGCCGCAGCCGCTCCGGGAGCCGCTACAAGGTGAATATCTCCGAGGCGGATGACCGCTTCAACAGCGTCCGCACGGAATACACGGGGATGCTGAAAAACCAGATCGCCAAAAGCAACAACGGTATCGAACGGGCCAAGTACGTCACCTTTTGCATCCCCGCTGAAAATGTGGCCGCCGCCCGTCCCCGTCTGGAGCGTGTAGAGGCGGACGTGATCGGCAACTTTAAGCGGCTGGGGGTACAGAGCCAGCCCCTCGACGGGCGGGAGCGTCTGGCCCTGCTGCACGGCCAGCTTCACCCCGGCAGCCGGGAGCCGTTCCGCTTCAAGTGGGCGGACATCGCCCATACGGGCATGGGGACGAAAGACTTTATCGTGCCGGACAGCTTTGACTTCCGCCAGAGCCGCTCGTTCCGCGTGGGCCAGACATGGGGCGCGGCGTCCTACTTGCAGATTATGGCGTCGGAGCTGTCGGACAAGCTGCTGTTGGAGATTTTGGAGTTGGATGCCGAGCTGACTGTCACCATGCACATTCAGACGGTGGATCAGGTCAAGGCCATTAAAACGGTCAAGGGTAAAATCTCCGACATTGACAAGATGAAAGTGGAGGAGCAGCGCAAGGCTACCCGCGCCGGATATGACCCTGACATTCTCCCGCCCGATCTTGTCACCTTTTCCAAGGATGCCGCTGAGCTGCTGGCCGACCTGCAAAGCCGCAACGAGAGAATGTTCCTCTTGACGTTCCTGATCGTCAACACCGCCCCCACGCGGGAGCGGCTGGAAAATGACATTTTCACCGTGAACGGCATCGCGCAGAAATATAACTGCGCCGTCAAGCGGCTGGACTGGCAGCAGGAGCAGGGCTATATGTCCTCGCTGGCCCTCGGCTACAACGGCATTGAAATTCAGCGCGGCATGACCACCAGCTCCACGGCCATCTTCGTTCCCTTTATGACGCGGGAGCTTCGTATGGATGGCCCGTCCCTCTATTACGGCATGAACGCCCTATCCCATAACGTCATCATGGCTGACCGCAAAAAGCTGAAATCCGCCAACGGTCTTTACCTCGGCTCCACGGGCAGCGGCAAGAGCTTTGCCGCCAAGCGTGAATTGCTGAACGTCTTTCTTGCCATCCCGCAGGATCGCATCATCGTGGTAGACCCGATGGGCGAATATGCTCCGCTGGTGGAACGGCTGGGCGGTCAGGTCATCGAGATTGCGCCGGACAGCCCCAACCACATTTCCCCGATGGATGTTCAGATGGACATGGGCGGCGGGGACAGCCCCCTGTCCCTGAAAGCGGATTTTCTGCTGTCGCTGTGTGAGCTGGTGGTGG
>ENA-OXYD01000659-OXYD01000659.1-human-gut-metagenome-genome-assembly--contig:-NODE-659-length-6975-cov-9.038150_pt1 | contig 6975 bp, 4 predicted proteins | sample MGYA00244942_ERZ652756 | MGnify/ENA primary metagenome ERZ652756 (study PRJEB26926, sample SAMN06164492) | human gut metagenome | biome: ENVO:00009003; feature: ENVO:2100002; material: ENVO:00002003...
GCATACGAGATGTAGAGAGGTCTCGTGGGCTCGGAGATGTGTATAAGAGACAGCCACAAGAGAGATCTTTCCTCCTGCCGATGATATATTCAATGCGTTCCATCTGACACCATTATCAAAGGTCAAATGTGTTATCATCGGTCAGGATCCTTACCACAACGTAGGGCAGGCGCATGGTCTGAGCTTCAGCGTAAAGCCGGGTGTCGACATCCCGCCTTCTCTTGCTAATATCTATCAGGAGCTTCACGATGACCTTGGCTGCTATATACCCAATAATGGTTATCTTGTCAAATGGGCAGAGCAGGGTGTCCTGATGTTAAATGCTGTTCTGACCGTCCGGGCACATCAGGCAAATTCCCATCAGGGACATGGCTGGGAACAATTTACAGACGCCTGTATGGAGATCTTAAACCGCCAGGATCGTCCGATCGTATTCATCTTATGGGGATCGTATGCACAAAAAAAAGCTTCGATGTTAAACAATCCGAATCATCTGATCTTAAAAGCTCCGCATCCAAGTCCGTTATCTGTCTATCGTGGTTTCTGGGGAAGCAAGCCTTTCAGCAAAACGAACAACTTCCTGACCGAGCACGGTGTTGAACCGATCGACTGGCAGATTGAAAACATATGACAATAAATCTGCCAAGCAAATAAGCAACGTGTCTGTATAAAGACAACGTTGCTTATTTATTTGGCAGATAAACAGATATGAGCAAGAAGGGCGAATAGCCCGGAGTGCGAATAGCTGTACGATTTCGAAAGTCCGACGGACGGAGAAATCGGTATTATTGAATTGTCTCCTGCTTCTTGTCTAATTCTGTCTGAACAACAGCAAGCTGTTCGATAATTTTATCTTTTAACATAGATATCTCGGAAGCATAGTTCTCTCCCAGATTGTCTTTTACCTGTTCTAACCGGTCAAGGATATCGGTATAAGTCTGATTTACTTTTCTCTGGATCCATTTGCGATTGGATACAAAAAGGATAGTTCTTAGATTATGCAGTCTGTCTGCAAGTTTGATCATGACCACCTGTGCCGGGGCGTGGTCAAATAGACGTTTTGAATAGTCAGAGAAGGTCTCTCCTTCAAGTTTACTTAATAAATATACATGATCCCTGATATCCGTACCAAAGATCTTTTCAATATCTTCAAATGTACAGTCCGTATCTTCTACCGTATCATGCAATAACGCAACTACAAGTACAGTTTCATCCTCTACATGGCATTCGTCCTTTAATATATGGTAAACGCCAAGAATATGTTCATCATAATACGGCACTTTGCCATCTCTTCCAAGACGTGTCTGCCCCTGATGACATTGCCTGGCAAATGCCATTGCAGTCTTCACGCAATCTGCTTCTGCTGCTTCTGTCTGACAGCCACATTCTTCTATATAAGAAATTGTTTCATTCCTGTCTGCTGTATTTGTAAAACCCTGCATGTTCTGCTCCATTCTGTACCTTAACTGGTATTTAATATGACATAACCGGACATGTCCACCCGCACCTTGTATCTATTTCAGTATAACACAGCCGCCCATATCTTTCCAGCAAATCTGTCATTTTATAGATACTTCATTTTTTCATCTGCTTCGTTTTTCTGTCTTGTACTTTTCCATAATTTGTCTGTCTCCAAGCTTGAATCCTGCCGGAATTTCGCATATACTAGATTCTGCTTTCCCGTAATATTCAACTATATAATGTTCCAACCTGTCCGTGCGGGTTGCAACAAGCGGACTTGAACGCACAATATATATGTCATTGCACTATATTCGGTTGTTCTCGTATCACCAGATCCGCATCAGAACACACATTATATACATGGCATTGCCTGTTACGGTGAATGATACAAATTAAGAAAGAGGTTTCACGATTATGGATATTATTTTGAAAATCAGTCAGGAACTTATGTGCCGGCAGGAGCAGGTAGCTGCTGCCGTTAAATTGATAGATGAGGGATGCACGATCCCTTTTATTGCAAGATACAGAAAGGAAGCTACCGGTTCTTTAAACGATGAACAGCTTCGTACTCTGGATGAACGGCTCACTTATCTCAGAGGACTGGAAGACCGGAAGGAAAAGGTCCTCGCTTCGATCGAAGAACAGGGCATGCTGACCGATGAACTAAAGAAGTCAATTCTGGCTGCTGAAACACTCGTTGCAGTGGAAGATCTGTATCGTCCTTATAAACCAAAGAGAAAAACGCGTGCGACAATCGCACAGAGCAAAGGTCTTACCGGACTTGCCAACATCATCTCCCTTCAGATGACAAATAAGCCGATTCCGGAGGAAGCACTGGCTTATGTATCCGAGGAGAAAGAAGTCCACTCTGCAGAAGAAGCCATCGCCGGAGCTATGGACATTATTGCAGAATCTATTTCAGATAACGCTGAATATCGTACAGAAATCCGAAGCCTTACAATGGACAAGGGTATTTTAATGACAACTGCCAAGGATCCGGAAGCAGAATCCGTATATGAAATGTATTATGATTTCAGCACACCTGTACGCAAAATGGCCGGATACCGTACACTTGCGATCAACCGTGGAGAAAAGGAAAAATTTCTCTCTGTTAAGATTGAAGCACCAGTTGATGAGATCACCGGTTATCTGATCCGTCAGGTGATCGTACGCGACAATCCAAATACAAATGACATTTTAAGGAACACTATAACTGACAGTTATGAACGTCTGATCGCACCTTCTATTGAGCGCGATATTCGAAGCAGTCTGACAGAAGCTGCTGAAGATGGCGCGATCAAGGTATTTGGCAGCAACTTAAAGCAGCTTTTAATGCAGCCACCGATCAATGGTCATGTGGTTCTCGGCTGGGATCCTGCTTTCCGTACCGGATGTAAGCTGGCAGTCGTTGATGCAACCGGAAAGGTGCTCGCCACTAAGGTTATTTACCCAACTGCCCCTCAGAACAAAGTGGAAGAATCCAAGAAGATCTTAAAAGATCTGATCAAGAAATATCATATTTCCCTTATCTCAGTTGGAAACGGTACTGCTTCCCGTGAATCCGAAGCGATCATTGCAGATCTTATCCATGAGCTGGATACAAAGATTCAATATGTGATCGTAAACGAAGCCGGCGCATCCGTCTACTCTGCAAGTAAACTTGCAACAGAAGAATTCCCGAACTTTGATGTAGGCCAGCGTAGTGCTGCTTCAATCGCAAGAAGACTTCAGGATCCGCTTGCTGAGCTGGTCAAGATCGATCCAAAAGCGATCGGTGTCGGTCAGTATCAGCACGATATGAATCAAAAGAAGCTGACAGAAGCATTAGACGCTGTTGTAGAAGATTCCGTAAACCAGGTCGGTGTCGATATAAATACCGCTTCCGCTCCTCTGATGGAACATATTTCCGGTATCAACAAAACCCTGGCAAAAAATATCGTAGAATACAGAGAAGCAAACGGCCGTTTTAAGAACAGAAAAGAACTGTTAAAGGTTGCTAAACTTGGCCCGAAAGCATTTGAACAGTGTGCCGGATTTATGAGGATCACTGGTGGTACAAATCCACTGGACGCAACCTCTGTCCACCCGGAAAGCTATGAGGTTACTGAAACACTGATCCAGCATCTCGGTTATTCCATGGATGATCTTGCATCCGGTCAGTTAAAGGGCATTACAAAAGCAGCCGGTGATATCAAAGCACTCGCAAAAGAACTGGGTGTCGGAACAGTAACCGTCACCGACCTTGTAAAAGAACTGGAAAAACCAGCCAGAGATCCTAGAAGCGAAATGCCACAGCCGATCCTGCGTGGTGATATCCTTGAAATGAAGGATCTGAAGGAAGGCATGATCTTAAAGGGAACCGTCCGCAACGTAATCGATTTTGGTGCATTTGTCGACATCGGTGTTCATCAGGATGGTCTGGTGCATATCTCCCAGATGTCCGATAAATTCATCAAGCATCCATTGGATGTCGTCAGCGTCGGTGACATCGTAACGGTTAAGGTTATGAGCGTGGATCTTGCCAAGAAACGGATCCAGCTTACAATGAAAGGAATTAACTGATCGATTTCCCACGACAAATGTCTGATTCTGTCTTTTACGCTTGATTTATATATAATTATAAGATAAAATAAAACTATATGTGGCCTGTTAAGGTTTATAAATTATATGTAAAGTTCAGGGAGGAACTATCGTTTTGAAGATAGGGATTATTTCAATAAATACACATACGAAAGCACTTAATTTTGCGTGTCCTTTACACACATATGCTTTCCAGCAATTTTTATCAGATCATGGCATCGAAAGTACAGTCATTGACTATATGCCTATCTACAATAACAAAGAATACGATCCGGTCTATCCTCTGCATTTTTATCTGCAACATGGCTACAACAAAGCTCTGACAGAAATAATGCCGGAAGGCCTTACAAAAGATGAACAAAAGGTCTGGACACATAAGCATAACCTGAAAATACTTACGATCAATAAATTTGCCAAGTTGTACACGATATGGCCAAAGCGGTATCAGAAATTTGAGAACTTTATCAATGCTCATTATATCCGCACCAAGGAAACCTATCACCATGACGATCTGGATGATCAGAAACTGGATTTTGACTGCTACATCTGTGCTACGGATGTTATCTGGCAGTACAATCCGGATAAAGGCTTTGACCGTGGATTTTTTCTGGCTGCCGAGCCTATGAAAAACGCTCCGAAGATCGGATATGCTGTCAGTCGTGGTGTCTTTAACGGCTGGACAAAAGAACAGGAAAAAGAATTTATCGAATATACAACGCCATTCGAGGCAATCGCTGCGAGAGAGTCAAGCTTTGCCGAACACATTCATGAACTGACGGGGAAAGATGTTCCGGTTGTACTGGATCCTGTATTCTTAAAGGATAAAAAATTCTGGCACGATATTACGATCCCGCCCAGAAATCAGGAACGCAAATATGTCCTGCTCTACGCTGTAATGGAGCGTGCGATCGACTCCATCCAGAAGGCTCTGGCATTTGCAAAAGAAAAAGGTCTGGAACTTATCATTCTGTCCTCCTATGAAAGCAATGTCCATCTGCCAAAAGAAGGCGATTACAAAGTCATCTATAATGTTGGTCCGGATGAATGGCTTGGATATATAGAACAGGCAGAATACATCTTTACAAATTCATTCCATGCCTGTGCATTCTCGATCTTATTTGAAAAGCAGTTTTATGTTGGTGCAAGACATGGCGATAAGGTTGATACAATCTTAAAAACCTTTGATTTAGAGGATCGCCGTTTTACAAAAACCTATGACAGTACAAAATCAGCAAAACCGATCGATTATAGCAAAGTTGGTCAGCTTCTGGAGGAAAAACGAAAAGCCTCCGGTGATTTCATACTGAATGCGATCCATTCTGTTGAAAAGAAATACAATCTGGCAGATACGCATTTTAAGAAGGAACCATTTAACCTGATCTATGCTTCCTCTGCTAAGAATAAAAATCTTGTCTGTCGGTTATTTACTTTTGGATTGAACAAATCGATCCGGGAAAAATCGATTGAATTTCGTCCAAATGAGAAATATGACGGCAACGCAGTTGTAAAACTGGCAAAGAATCCATTCCGTTATAAAGGCTTTACCTTCCTTGGATGGTATTGCCGTACAACTTTTCACGGTATCTACAAATGGTACTGTACGGACGGACAGTTCCACACCGCAGCCGAGATTCTATATCATGATGATATCGAATTATGTCGTTTTCAGGATCAGGAACAGACGGATGCCTTTACAAGGAATCGTTTCCTGACCGGAAATTCATTCTTCCTGCAGGCGGTATGGCAAAATAATGAAAACGGACATATTATTCCGAATATCGAGCGAAGCCTGCGTGCCTCTTTCAAAGAATATATGGTACAGGCTCGTAAAAAATAAATAATGATCCGGATTTTATCGGATAGAAACACAGGAGACCGTGTACAACTCATGCTTGTATACTGTCTCCTGTTTTAATTCGTCTTTATTTCTATTTTTTGATTCTTTTTTATTTTGTCGGTTCTTTGCCCTCGTTTATATTCTGAACAAGCATGTGTCATCTGGCAAGATAGGTCTGTGCTGTCTGCTGATATATAACCATAGCTTTCATAACCTGTTCCAGCGTGCTTCCATATGTCTGAGCCGACAACACCGTATACGCATAACTTAAAACACCATATGTTATCGCTCCACTCTCTCCTGCTGCCAATGTATTCATCTGTGTAATGTTCTGAATATGCACGGCAGGAATTTCTATATAAAACATATTGGATCCGACGGATACCGGAGTTACTGCATTTCCATTTAAGGTAAATGTTATATCACTCAGCTCCACATCACCTGCTTTTGTAAAATAATGACGGATCAGTGTTCCTGAACGTAGCACCAAGGAGCTTCCATAATAGGAAATTCCATCCGGCATATTTCCTGCCTGCACGGACTGATAGGATGCAAGTGCAGTCAGATCCATGCTTCCTATCTGACGTTCCGTCTCCGGCAGAATTGCATTTGCCAGATCACCGGTATGATAACCAAACAATTCCTGTGCGGCAGTTCCGTAATTCAGCATTGCCTTCACGACCGGAAGTTCTGCTGTATAGGTACTGCTCCGGTCTAACATATATCCCGCATAATCCTGAACCGAATACCGATATATTGTTCCACAGGCAGTTCCATCGGACAGAAATACCTGTGCCCGGATATCATCCGCCATCTCCTTTGCTGCCACATAACAGGTAAATACATAATACTGTTTTCCATTTACTGTCTGCTTCTCTGCATCCGTCACCTTCTGCTGCGTTGTGCTTCCATCCGGCATCGTAAATTCCATATATGCGCCGCTGTCATTTAAAACTGTATTTGTAAACCGCAGATAAAAGCAGATTCCCGTCTCCTCCTCCAGCCGGAGCGAATATCCGGCAAGTAATGCGCTCATACCATCTAACATCTGTCTCTTATACACATCTCCGAGCCCACGAGACCTCTCTACATCTCGT
>ENA-OXYD01000676-OXYD01000676.1-human-gut-metagenome-genome-assembly--contig:-NODE-676-length-6837-cov-3.594810_pt1 | contig 6837 bp, 5 predicted proteins | sample MGYA00244942_ERZ652756 | MGnify/ENA primary metagenome ERZ652756 (study PRJEB26926, sample SAMN06164492) | human gut metagenome | biome: ENVO:00009003; feature: ENVO:2100002; material: ENVO:00002003...
AAGAGACAGCCGGTGGGGAACGGCTACCTTTGCTTCAAAGAAATAAGTGTGTCCTTTTCCGCTTCTTACCATCCGAAATTATCCCCTGGCGGTGAAAAGGGATGTCTGCCGGTGACACATGCCGTCCGGTTTGCAGCCCGTCTTGATTTTTTTATTTTCTTCGCTTCCGGAACGCTTTTACGGACACCGGAAACCCTTTCCGGTATCATCTGTCCGCCGTTCCGGCTATAGTAAAAAAACAAATGTCAAACTTAAAATTTAGGAATTATGGAAGTAGTGGTCATAGAGAAGGCAACTTTTGAGAGGATGCTTTCGGGGTTCGAGATTTTTGCGGAAAAGGTGGAACGCCTCTGCCGGGAACATGAGGACTTGGGAGAAAAGGAGTGGCTTGACAGCGATGACGTGTGCAGGCTGCTCTGCGTCAGCCCTAGAACATTGCAGTCGATGCGGGAGAACGGAACATTGGCATACACCAAGATAAGCCACAAGGTGTACTACAGGCCGGAGGATGTGAAGGCCGTCTTTCCCGTGGCGGAAATGAAACGGTGTATTACAGCCGGCAAGGAAAGAAAATGCAATGTAACCAACAAACCAATCAACCAACGAACCAACCAACAAACAGATATCTGACTTATGAATGACAATGGCAATATCCGGCTGCTGACACCGGAAAACGACATACGCGTGAGAGTCTTTCTCTCATCGCTGGAAGACCTTTCGGAAAAGGTGGAGAAAATACGTGGTGCCAACAAACCGTCGCTGGACGGGGAACGCTATTACACTGACAAGGAACTGGCCGTTAAACTGAAGGTCAGCCGCAGGAGCCTTCAGGATTACCGCAACAACGGCATACTGCCCTATATCCAGGTGGGCGGCAGGATTCTGTACAGGGCTTCCGACATTGAACGTACTTTGATGGACGGGTACAAGGAGGCGTACCGTCTGAATGGATGAAATTAAATTTTGTAAAGTTGTGTTCAGTGACAAATTAACAGTCGTTATTGGCGTCCATAGATGCCAATAACGACCGAACAAAATTGAGCTTAATACAGTTCTGTTTACACTACCCACAGCCTCCTTAATGTATATTGGGTAATATCGGTATATTACATTACAACAATTTCATTTTCTTCAAACCATCCTTTTCTGATAGCTTCAGTTTTTACCCCCTCTGGATTATTTGTATACATCACAACTGCTAATGAGCTCTTTGCTCTGGTACATGTAACATAAAATAATCTTTGAGTACGTTCAATGGAGGTTTCCTTGCCATTATCTTTATTTTTTAAATCTGCTTCAGATAAATCCTTAATACCAAACAGTTTGTCATAACTAAACAAGAATCCTTTCGCTTCAGAATCATCTATAATAACTATTACTCGTTCAAATTCAAGACCTTTAACCCCTTGATGTGTATCAAATTGTGAACGGTGGTTCACATAATCATCATAGCGGCGTACCATGTCGATTGGCAGATCCATTACTTCCACCCAAGCACGTAGTTCTTCTTCTACGCTATCATCTTCTATGTCTGATGGTTTTAACATACACGCTTGTCTTACAACATCCGGTACAGTTAATAGCTGAGATTTTATAATTTCATCTACTACGACACGGATAGTACTATTCTTATTTACAAAATTAGCAACCTTTATAGCTTCTTCTCTGCATTTCAAATAAAGTTCATATGGCTTCTCTGTATTCTGTCTGCTCAATAATGGCGAGTATTCTTTCAAAATTTCTAAAGCAATCCGTCCATCTTCTTTCATGGAGTTTGCAATAGGAAGCACTTCCTTAGTGAAAAATTCTATTTCTGAGACAGAACCTTGAAGGAAGGTCATTTGATATTTTGAAACTTTATAAAATGGAGCAAAAAAACTAGAAAACCCTAATCTTCGTGCGGCCATCATGTGTTCCAATGTCAGGACTTTTACTTCAGCACCTATGGCCGTCCATTTTTCATCTTTGGTTTGCTCACTCATAATCCTCATCACGTTTTGTTCTATTTCATCTTTATTTAGACCATCACGTTGTTGCACGACAAAAAGCCTAACAAAACCATTATTAGCGTCTTCACGCGGACTTTGTTCCGCATGAAGATCAATATCCTTACCAATAATGTTTGCCAACTGGATTATTCGCTTAGCACTGCGATAATTCATCTTCTTTATCGGCTTCTCCCAACCAGCAGGAATGAAACCTTCTATGTTCTCTTTCCCGTCAGCATAAATTCGCTGTTTCTGGTCTCCAAGTAAACCTAAGGTAAAAATATTAGCAAAATTCCTTTGAATTTCAAAGAAAGCATCAATTAGTTCTTTCTTCGTGTCTTGACTCTCATCAATCAATAGTATCGGATATTGTTGTGCAATGATTCGCTGTAACATTTTGTTCTCAATAATCATTTGAGCTGATATTTTAATAACCTCAGTATGCTTCAATGCATTATACTCAGGATTACTGCCATTAGGATTATACACGAACTTTTCTATCGTCTGTGCTTTTGCTAATCGTTCTTTCTGATGATTAAACTTTTCTACATTGGAAAAATAAGTTTTTGTTGTCTTGTTTTTTGTTTCATCTATCTTCTTGTTCAACGCTTCTATGTCTTCGATAATATATTGGCAATATAGCCTCTTAATATCTGTTTGATAGTATTTGATAACATCCCAGACAAAACTATGAATCGTTGATATCTGAAAAATGGAACTATAATCCAAACGATTGATAATTTCGTCTGTCGCAGCATTCGTAAAAGTAATAACAGCTACATTCTTTCCTTGCAACAGAAGTTCTTTACCAATACTATTACGTATTTTTTTCAAAAGAAGAACCAAAGAGTAAGTCTTTCCTGAACCAGCTCCAGCAAAAAGAAAGAAACTTTTACGCGGTGTTGAAAGAATACACTTTTCTAGTGTCTCATCTACTTGAAAATCTATATTATTCTCCATTTCTGTTCCCATTAGAATCCAAATATGACTTCATCCATTCAAGCCCTTCCTGAATATATACTGGGGCAACTAAATCGACAAAATCGTCTTTATAAAGCAGAGAAATAGCAAAATCAGCCTTCTGAAAACCACTTTTGCTTTCCAATTTTTTAAATATCTTATTTTGTAATTCATTGGCAGAATTACTATGTTTCAACAGATTCGCTATTGTGGTAATAGCACCCATTTTCTTTAACCCTTCCCGTCGGAATAATTCAAGATTAGTAAATATCAATGCATCTTCAAATGTATAGGGACATACTTCTGTCAATTCATCTTTATTCTTATCCCACTTGACGTTTACTGGTGTTTGGAATGCTATTCTTACATTATTTACAAGTTTTTCTTTTTCATCCAGTGCCAACAAATCGTCTATTTGTTCTTTTCCTGAAAGCCAGCTTTTAATGGAAGGATTACCTGTCTTATAACCATTTCCTTTGGCTGTAATCACGGATGGATGTATTTCTTTTCCGTCTTCTCCTACTTTTGTGTCAGTCGCATCTATATCCGTCACAATCAAGGCTGCAATTCCAATTTTTTCAATTAGTTTACGGAAACTATGTGCATGGCGACCGTTCACCTCTATAACAGATATATAATAAGAATCTAATCCGGCTTTTACGAGAAAGCTGGGAACAAGTATCTTTTCCGCAGGACCTTCAACCAAAACAACAGCATCCGAAAAGAATATATCGCAGTGAGTTAAACGTATATATCTCGTTACAAATTGCTTTGTTTCATCGTCTGTTCCGAATGTACTAGATAAGTTCACAACTTTTGAAACAGGTATCTTTTCGCCAACATCTATCACTCGTTTGAAGTAGCGCATACAGTTCAAGTCAAGTTCGTTGACAACATGATTTGAATGCGTACTTAACACAAGTTGTGTACTTAGCCAAGGATTTTCTTCAATTAGTTTGTTGTTGCACAAGGCTTCAAAAGCTTTCTTTACAAATACCTGTTGTGCTTGGGCATGTAGATGCGCTTCTGGTTCTTCTACAAACACTAAATGAATAGGTTCAATATTCTTTCCTTCACTTAATTCCTTCAGCCACTTTTCTCTGAAGTCAATCAATTTCAAATAAATAGAGATGAGATTTCTATAACCAAGCCCATTGTACTTCTCAGGAAGTACCAATTCCTCCATACCTTGAATAGCGAATTGAACTGCTGAGTCATGTTTTATGGATTCCTCAATCTGAATCTTACTTCGTATTTTTATCTCTGGATTCTGGAAGCCAGGGTAATTGATGTTCTTCAATTCGCCAACAGGAACCTCAAAAGTCTTTCTTAATTTTTCATCGTATGTTTTGTTCGCTGTTACGATACCTCCAAGGAGTTTCAACCCTTCACAAGTCAGCTCCTCATCTTCTTGACCACTGCTCTTATAGTACTGTTGGAACTGTTTTGACAACGTATCTATCTCACTATCTGTTTGTCCTTCCGGATCAGAAAAATCTCTTGATGCCAGTATAGTATCCACTTTGATTAGTCCGTCAAGTGGATTATAGCCCAGCTCATTGTCTGGCGTTGTTTGCACTTCGTCTTCGTCATCAGGATCAAGAGCTGGATCTATGATGTAGTATTTCACATCGAAATACTCTCTAAGGTTTGAGCCTTTACCCAAAAAGTCGCATAAATTTTTGGGATATAATTCTGGAGAGTCTGCCTCCTTCCATTCCTCAGTAGCTTCTAAAGATCTCGCTTTTGTCTTTGCTTCTTTGTAAGCAGTGTAGAGTTTTGTAACATCTTTAGGGACATATTGCCCTCGAACCCCTACTTTTTTACCATCCCAAGTGCTAAGTGATGGTATCAAGTGATTCACTCGATACTGTTCCCCATTTTCTACATTTATCCAGACATCCATTGATGGTACGATGTTATCCCATTGATGGGAACTCAATAATGCGTCATCTACAGAATCCTTTTCCAACCATTTTTCGCCTATTGTATTAATTAAGGCCCAATTAGTTACGGTGAACTCCTTTAGAGTGAATCTCTCTGTGTTCTTAAGGAACCAAACAATAGCACTGATAGCCGAGGTTTTACCACTGTTGTTAGCACCAACTAAAACTGTTTTCTTCTCGCCAAAGTCTATATGACAATTCTTCAATTTCCGATAATTTCTGATATGAACTGATTGTATTTTCATATGTTACTTACTTTTTGTCTAAAACTATATTTCGTTGAGCAACCTCATCACCTTATGTACCTCCGAGTACGCCTTCAAATCCTCCGGTGATTCCTTGCAGAGTTTGCACAACTTTTCTGAATTTGACATTGCCCGTTCCAAGTCTCCATTCTCTGTCAAGTATTTATAGAGGTTGGTGCGTATGAAATATCGTTTTGTCTTTTCATAGCCAGGCATATATTTCTGCAATTCGGGAAGCAGTTGTTCGTAACTATCATATCGCCGACAAACCACATTAGGCAAGAAATGCAGTAGAAACCAAAATTCCGTGCAAGGATTCGTTTCTACGAACATCACCTTTCCTACATACTTCTTCTTGCCATACTCCTTCTTTGCTCGCTGATACAGTTGCATTTCAGAAGAATATTTATATAGCCTGTCCATATCAAACAAGCATACGATATAATCATATTGCTTGTTCAAATAGGACTCTATCAGTTTCAGAATATGATTGATGTCACTGTGCTGTGGAAAATCAGGAGCGACCTTGAAGGGATAGCGACACGCAATCCTCAGAGAATCGAAATAGAACCATTCTGTTTCTCCCTCGCCAATAATGGCGATACTCTTTGTTACTATCCGCCCCATATCATTAGTCGTTTAGGTTAATATACTGGCTACCCAAGAACGGCAACTTTACCAATTTTCCTTGCTTGTAGGCATTATACGGAGATAGATTCTTGTGCAGTCCAAGAGAAGAAAGACGCATTATTTTTGTTTCGCCAAGTTCGTCTTTATCAGTGAACCATATCGTATCACGGCGAATGAAATCCTCGTTGAGAAGATTGATGTCGTGCGTTGTTAGGAGCATTTGGGATGTTCTGTTACTGTTCGCCAAGAATACTTTTATGAAATAAGCTAACAGCTCATAGTGAATGCTTGTTTCCACTTCATCAATAGACACAAATCGATTGGTCTTTAACAGAAAATTCAGTATCACCGCCATTCCCAGGAACCTCATGGTGCCATTGGATTCGTATTCTTCCGACAAATCATAGACTTTATCGCCTACTTTATGCTTGAAGGTCAGTTCCGTATTTGTAATTTTGCCCTTTCTTAGCATTTCTGCCTTTGCATCTTTATCAATAGGGGCATTCTGAATTAATTGTTCCAATTCAGGAGTAATCAGTTCTTCCTCTTCGTGCAATACAACATCTTCTATGTTGAAATCGGACGCTTTCAGGAAGTTTAAAATGAATTTCTTCAAATCTCCTGCCTCGTCTTTATCCAATCGTGATTTGACATATCCCGAAAGCAGCATACCGGGAGCCAACACATCCTTTACTTGTTTGGCAAAATAGTCGTACACATCATTCAGCTTAGTGCGTTCCACATTGCTTTTGCCAAATGCAGCAAGCACACTGCAATTATTGATAGTATTTCCGGAAATCACATCTTGGCTTTTCTTTGTCATTTTTAGATTTACGCCAAAGTCGATGGTCGTGGAATCCGTTGAATCATCATAACTTCGGTTATACAGCTTGGTAGGGCGAATTGAATCATAAACAATCAATGTCTCGGAATAGATATGCTTGGCATCCAACTCAAAACTAAGGATATACTTCGATTGATTGATATAGAACGCCATAGACAACTTTGTCGTTTCATTTCTCGAAATATCGTCCAGCATGAAAGGAACCACCCCTGTTTTCTCATTAC
>ENA-OXYD01000721-OXYD01000721.1-human-gut-metagenome-genome-assembly--contig:-NODE-721-length-6512-cov-5.543441_pt1 | contig 6512 bp, 7 predicted proteins | sample MGYA00244942_ERZ652756 | MGnify/ENA primary metagenome ERZ652756 (study PRJEB26926, sample SAMN06164492) | human gut metagenome | biome: ENVO:00009003; feature: ENVO:2100002; material: ENVO:00002003...
TCTTATTTCATATCGCGGCGTTCGCCGCATCTCGGCATAAGTAAAGACAGCGAATTGTGCGCAAGCGCCCATCGCTGTCTTCACTATGCCTATGCGCGGCTCATTGCTCGCGTAACTTTCCATTCATCAAACAAAAAAGGCATACTCGCGTATGCCTTTTTCTATCGTATCATCCTATAATTAACCTTTCATCTGAGCGGCAACTTCTGCTGCGAAGTCTTCGTTCTTCTTTTCCATGCCTTCGCCAACTTCGAAGCGAACAACCTTAGCGATGGTCAGAGCCTTGTTAACGCTCTCCAGATACTTAGCTACGGTCTGCTTTCCATCCTCAGCCTTAACGTAGGTCTGATCTAACAGGCAGATCTCCTTCAGCTGCTTGGATACACGACCGTCTGCCAGACCCTTGAAGATCTTGTCAGATACGATAGCGTCCTTGTCAGCCATAGCCAGCTCAGCCAGAGCAGCTGCAGCTTCTTTGGACAGAAAGTTGAACAGGTAGTTCATGTTGCTCTTCTTCTCTTCGTAGATAGCCTTGTCCTCATCGCTCCATGCAGAACTGTTCATAGCCTTGTCGATCAGCTTGTTCAGAATGGGCTTAGGCAGGGATGCAGGATCGTTCAGAGCTGCGTCAACAGTGATCTCCTGTAACTTAGCCAGCTCTTCTGCGGAAATATCATTTCTGCTGATGTAGGTAGGATTCATAGCTGCTACCTGCATAGCGATGTTGGTCAGTGCTTCTCTTGCTGCGTCATCAGATGCGCCGTTAGCTGCAACGATAACACCGATACGGCCGCCACCATGGATGTAGGATACTGCTACATCTCCGGCTACCTTCTCGAAACGGCGAATGGACAGCTTCTCACCGATGGTAGCAGTCTTCTCTACCAGAGCATCCTTAACGGTTGCGCCTTCGAAAGGAACTGCTAACAGTGCTTCGATATCTTCGCCATCCTTGCCACCCTGTAAATCGGAAGCAAGTGCTGCTGCATTAACAGCCTCTACGAAAGAAGTAAAGGTCTCGTTCTTTGCAACGAAGTCGGTCTCGGAGTTTACTTCGATTACACAAGCGGTCTTGCCGTCTGCGGAGATAGCTGCACGAGCAACACCTTCTGCTGCGATACGGCTTGCTTTCTTCTCAGCCTTAGCCTGTCCGTTCTTTCTCAGGAACTCAACAGCTGCGTCCATATCTCCATTGGTCTCGTTCAGAGCCTTCTTACAATCCATCATACCAGCGCCGGTCATTTCACGGAGCTCTTTTACCATAGATGCGGTAATTGCCATTTTTTTATCCTCTCTTCTTAATTAATATATTATCCTCAAGAACCCAGACCGTAATGACAGGCATCGCAATCTGGGTTCCTATGCTTTTCTTATGGAATCGGATTATTCAGCGTCAGCTGCAACCTCTTCGATATCCTCAGCCTCGGTAGCAACGTCAGCGTCACTGTATACAGCTTCGCCCTGCTTTGCTTCGATCACAGCATCAGCCATCTTGGAAACGATCAGCTTAACGGCTCTGATAGCGTCATCATTACCGGGGATGATGTAATCCAGCTCTTCAGGATCACAGTTGGTATCACCGATACCAATCAGAGTGATGCCCAGTGCATGAGCTTCCTGTACGCAGATTCTCTCCTTCTTGGGATCTACAACGAAGATAGCGTCGGGAACTCTGGTCATGTTCTTGATACCGCCCAGGTTCTTCTCCAGCTTCTCCCATTCTTTCTTTAACTGAATAACTTCCTTCTTAGGCAGTACATCGAAAGTACCGTCCTGAGACATGGTCTCGATTGCATGCAGTCTTGCGATACGGGACTGGATGGTTCTGAAGTTGGTCAGCATACCACCCAACCATCTCTCGTTTACATAGTACATACCACAACGCTCAGCCTCAACCTTTACAGCGTCCTGTGCCTGCTTCTTGGTACCAACAAACAGAATAGTGCCACCCTGTGCGGCGATCTCGGATACTGCCTTGTAAGCCTCGTCAACCTTTACAACGGACTTCTGCAGGTCGATGATGTGGATACCGTTTCTCTCGGTGAAGATGTAAGGAGCCATCTTAGGGTTCCATCTTCTGGTCTGATGTCCAAAATGAACACCTGCTTCAAGTAACTGCTTCATAGAAATAACGCTCATGTCTTTACCTCCATTTGGTTAAAATCTTCCGCATTTCTTTTCTGCCGGGACGCGTTAAGAACCCGGTTAGCTCTGGCGAAGACCTCTGCATTTTGGCAGGAGCACCATCGTCAAATCGAAAGGCGTGTTTTTTGTCACAACAGTGCGATTATAACATAGGAAAACCCCTATGACAAGGGGTTTTTAATGTTTTCCTGTGATTATTTTAGCAATTTCCTCTTCGGAAGTCCCGGGAGCGATCTCATATGTGCCGGGATTGATACTGCGGCTGTAGCCGTTGTTGCATAAATAATTGTCAAATGCCTTTGCATTCTCCACCAGTCCGGCCTCATAGAGCCGTCTGCTGGCACTGCCGGAATCATCGCCTCTCTGGATTGTTATGCTGGCGGTCTGTGTCCGCTGTGGTGCTTCGGTTACTTCCTGCTCTGCGGTTGTCTCCGGTCCCGCCGTCTTCTCAGGCTCTGCTGTAGCTTCCGGTTCCTGAGTTGTCTCCGGTTCCACCGTAGCCTGTGTCTCTGCGGGAACCGTGGTCTCCGGTTCCGTTTCTATATTGTTCTGTTCCTGTGTCTGCGTGGTTTCCTCCGGTGTGCCTTCCGTCGGCTGTTTTTCACTGTTTTGCAGTGCCGCCAGCGTCAGTTCACTGCTGTCCACCATTCCAAGTTCTGCCGCACGCTCTCTGATCTGGTCATCCGTCATGATCTGGGATGTCTGATCCTGCCGGTTGGAAAAACTGATTCCCAGGATCAATGCCGTCACGATCATACCGATTCCGAGACCTCGCAGATAATATTTTAATTTCATCGATATCTCCGTCCTTAATTCACACGATTACTGTCAGGCCTTATACAGGTCGATCACAAGCTTTACTTCACCGACACCCAGCCCCAGTTCCTTGGCAATTGCCACTGTAGATTTGCCCTGTCTGTGCATTTCCAGAATCTTCTCGTTATTGTTCTGACCTTCTTCTGCGGTCTCCCCCATGAATCCGATCTCCGGGGAGCCGGACGGCTCTATCGTCTCTGCCGGTTCCTGTACTTCTGTCAGCTGTTCTTCCGTCACATTCTCCTTCTGTGTCTTCACGTTCTCTTCCGCTTTGACCTTAGCCTTGTCTTCTGCCGCCTTCACTGCCTTATCCATTTTGGATACGGTATCTTTGATATTGGCATGCTTATTGTTCAGCATATCGTATAAAAACATGGCTTCCTCATGGTTCTTGTGAATCTCCTGCAATACCGTATCGGAATATTCACTCACTGCCATGATCTTTTCATTGGTCAGACGTTCCAGGGAACGTTCGGCCTTCTCCAGCGCATCTTCCGAGGTCTCGTCCATTTTATCCTGCATCTGACTGCGAACTGTCTGCATTTCTTCTTCCATAAGACCTTTGATCTCTTCTTTTGCTGCTTCTTTATTGATTCCGCTTTCTTTTCCGGAAGGCAATAAAAAACTTCCTATAAATATTACGATTCCTGCAATCAGCAGAACCACTTCTAATATACCCATACTGCTTTTCCTTTGTATTCTCAGATCTTAATGTCAAATCCCTGATGCTGTTTCGTCACCACCACACCATCTTTTTCGGAATTTTCTTTTTTCCGGTGTTTACCACCGTTACCGGCATACTCATTCTTTCCTTTTTCCTTGGCATCATACTGCCCCGTATACCAGTCTGCATTATCACTGCTGTGCACTTCTCCGGTCCGCTGTTCACTCTGTTTCTGTGCATGCTCTCCCAGCGTCATCTGTTGAAATGCACCCTTATTGTCTTCATTCTGCTTCATCGTCGTGTAATCCTGCGTTCGCGGGATCGACGCAACCTCCAAAGATCCAAACGACATAAGACATTCCTCTTTTCTGCCATTTTCTGTTCCTGCAACAATCTGCTGCCGGTTACAGTGGTGTGGACTTCACATCTCCGTCAATGCGCTCGAACCGGCAATAATGATAGGTACTCTTCACCTGCATGGAAGAATCTCCGATGATGATCGTAGTACCCGGGTACACTTCTCCCCGTACCTGCACCATGGCCCGCTCCTGCGGATTGAACTCCAGCTGCAGTTCCTGCATACGCCGGTTCTTTTCCTCCAGACTCTTATTGAGTGTCTCCATGGAAGCTGCAGTGTTTCTGAGATAGTTGATCTGATCCGGTGTAAAACGGACTCCCTTGCTCTTTTTTTCTGCAAAATTCGCAAGGATCGGCTGCAGACTGCGGATATTCTTCACAATCTCGGAGACTTCCTTCTGCATCTTCATATATTCTGCCTTTTTCTCCGGATCCACACCAACTTCCACTACCGTCGGCGCTCCCAGCATTGCCCCCAGCGTCTTAACCTCTATCTTCTGTCCGGCACGTACATGACCGCCGGTGATAAATCCTCGCTTGCCGGTTACCTGGATCTCTGTTGCCGCTATCACATTGCTGTGCAGGATCGACTCCGTGCTGACATAGCCTCCGGCACTGGCTGTAGCATTCTCCAGGAATTTTGCCACAATATTGCCCCCAGCTTTCAGCGTACCCTTTGCCATACCATTCATTCCGCGGGCAATGATGATATTGCCCCCAGCCTCAATGTAGGCACCTTCCACGACACCGCTTATGATCACATTGCTGCCTGCCCGGATGACGAAATTGGAGGAAACATTGCCATTTACCTGCACGCTGCCCTCAAAATCAATATTTCCGGTAGACAGATCCACATTTTCCACTTCGTAAACATCCGATACAAACACCTTTCCCTCTACCAGGGAAACATGTCCGTCTACCAGGGAAGTGAGTCTTCTCCGGTCTTCGGAAATCTCTATATTATGACCGAACTCCAGATGGGCTTTTTTCACCTGTCTGGGCCGGATCTTGACACCCTGTACGGTAGTTCCGTACTCTCCCTCGTCCTCGGGAATGACCTCTGCCAGCAGCTGTCCCTTTTTACAGGGATTGATCATGTTCAGATGGAAATAATCCACCGTCCCGTCATCTTTCAGTGTCGGCTGTGCGTGAACATCCGTATTAAAATAATATTTGATATAGGCGTCTGTGCCATGTCTGGGTTCTTTTCCCCGGGCCACTACCAGATCGGTGCAATAAATTCCGTCAGACATAAAATGATCCTGCAGAACACTCATCTGGATTCCATAGACAATATTCCGGAACCGGAGATCTTTGATCACACTGTCCATTGTTGCCCGTTTCCCGGTCTGTGAAGCCGGATAGAACCGTACGATTGCCTGCAAATTGTCCTCACTGACTTCTATACGACAGGATTCCTCGATTTCCGGACAATCCTTTCGTTCCAGAAAGCAGACCGCGTCTTCTTCTGCGAGTATCGCCTTTTTAATGGACATGGGATCATAAGGTATGGATTGTCTGTCCAGATAATCCATTACCTCCTGCAGTCTTACGTCCTCTCCTCCATCCTTGGGTTGGAAGATCTGTAATCCATAACCTCCCGGTGTTCTCACCACTTGAAAATAGCCATTCTGCATACGCCTTTTCCTCTGCCTTCCCATCCCGCATTCCATTACGGGTCAACGAGGTTCTACAAAAGTCCCATGTAGTCTCCCATTTTTGTCTTCATTTTCTGTAAAGCACGGGTATGTAGCTGGGATACCCTGGACTCCGACACCTCCAGAATGTTACTGATTTCCTTCAATGTCAGATCCTCATAATAATATAGCGTAACTACTTTCTTTTCCTTTTCCGTCAGAAGTTCCAGTGCTTCTCCCAGAACCTTGGTCAGTTCTTCTTTTTCCACACTTTCTTCCGGACCATCAAAACGTGCTGTCGTATGTCTGCTATAATCCTGTGAGACATCACTTCCCTGATCCATATACTCGTTCAGGGATATCAGGCCGGTGATCTTCATCTGTGACTGCCAGTCCAGATATTCCTCTGAAGAAATTCCCAGTCCCGCTGCAATGTCTTCATCCGTTGCACTGCGTCCCGTGGTCTGTTCCACTTCCTTGATGACCGCGTCGATCTTCTTCTGCCGTTGTCTTATCGTTCGGGGAATCCAATCCATTTTACGGATCTGGTCCAGAATAGCTCCCCGGATCCTCAGACTGGCATAAGTCTCGAACTTTACCTCTTTGAGGCAGTCGAACTTGTCAATGGCATCAATCAGTCCAAAAATCCCGTAACTGACCAGGTCTTCGTAATCCACATTATAGCCCAGATACATACTCAGCCGTCCCGCTACTGCCTTGACTAGCGGAGCATACTCCAGTATCAACTGTTCTCTGGTCTCCGGTCGTTTATTAGCAGCATATTCTTCTAATAACCTTTTCTTACCGGCTTCATCCATTCGAATCGCTTACACCCTTCTGCGCTGTGTCCTCCTGTGACCCCTGTCTCTTATACACATCTCCGAGCCCACGAG